>Ga0222674_1000125_pt1 | contig 39298 bp, 45 predicted proteins | sample AntAcemetagen866_FD_179804 | JGI IMG/M metagenome (GOLD analysis project Ga0222674, IMG submission 179804) | Saline water microbial communities from Ace Lake, Antarctica - #866 | ecosystem: Environmental > Aquatic > Non-marine Saline and Alkaline > Saline | place: Antarctica: Ace Lake...
GTTCCAGCGTGTTTCGTGATAGATCCCCTCAGACTTTTTGCCTGTCAAAGGTTCTGGCAAATTCTTTGTATTGAATAGCTGATAGCCCATGCCTTCGGTTTCCATAACTTCGTATCCCATAATGTCATACACACCTAAAAGCCTTGTTTCGTCCAACTCAAACGCCGGTGTAACGCCCTCCGGTATAATCGTTAGCCATACGCCTTGCCCTACCATCGGTTTAACATTGCTTGTATAGATTGATACGTTCATTCTACTCATCTCCTTTTAATTTATAAGCCGTTTGCGTTTGCCTGTGTTGTCGTCGTCGTTGGTATGTCATAACTATAACAGACGGTTAATTGACCGTCAACACTTTTTTTAATATTCTTTTAAATTTAATGCGTTGATTGCCGGAACATGGCTTATACCAGTGCTTTCGAGCGTTATTTATTTTCAGGTTGACGGACTCATACTAATAATAGCATCGATGACGGTATTGATAATGGGCGTGGTTGTGGTGGTGGGTGAAATAGTGGGTGAAATAGTGGGTAACGTAACTAGTTTGCAGTAATTTTATGTTAAATACTGGCTTATTGGAACATTCCCAGTTCCATCCAAAAAGTTATGGTAAATGATATTATGTACTTTGCATACAGTATATGGATGACGCGACGGAGTTAAGCCATTTGTTTTTTGGTGGATTCGCCCAATTCCGTTATTTGTTACACAAATGTTACAACTTGTCCGCTGATTGGAGGGTTGTGCACGCTGAGGTTACATAAAGTACCTCCGAATTTCCAAAATATAGTAGACTCACTTTTCTGAGAATGGACACGTTAGCCTTGCGCGCGTGTACCTTGTAATGTCAACCATGTGTTACAAGAGTACTATCTACTAATATAGTCCTTGTAACATTTTGTAACAAATGCATAACAGAGGTATACTATAATATACGTATCTATATCAATATATACCTCTAAGCACTGGTATAGGCTAGTAATTTGTAACACTTACACTTGTATACTACTTGTTACATCCTATTCCATAATAATTGGTAATTCCGTCCTCATTTACCCTGGTTTACACCACAAAATACAGGTACTCTATAGATGTAATGCACCGTAAATCCTTACAACCGGCTGATACCAACGCTTTCAAGCAATCTGCCCAAACGGCAAAATAGGACAAAACTATAATTTTGTCTAATTTGACATAATACAGGCAGTGCTCATTTGGTATCGACATTAATGTCGGTAGCATACTCAGGCAGTGCTCAGGCAGTGCCCAGGCAGTGCCCAGGCAGTGCTCAGGCAGTACTTTGTTTTGCTTTGTGGGTATAGCCCGTCCCTTTTCTTTTCTTTTTTTATTTTTTTTGCGCGTTGCGTGGGTGGGTGGGTGCCGTGTTCGCGCGGTCCTGCATTGGATGATTCACCCTATCGGCACCCTATCGGCACCCTTGCCCCCCCCCACCCTTGCCCCCCCCCACCGTGTCCCCCTGGACCGGACCCGCGCCCGGACCGTGGCTAGGACTATGATTCTCCCTAACACGAACCCCAAACTCGACTCCTCAAACCAAGTCCCACATATTCCCATCCCCATATTCCCATCCCCATATTCCCATCCACATATTCCCATCCCCATCCCCAAGCCCCCCCCCTTCGAGCATTGCTATGCCCACAAAATTTTTGTATAATTTTTAAAGTCCCAAAAACCAAATAGAGGAAGAAGGAATGCAGCATGTTACCCGGATACTCCAAAGCGACAAGACCCGTCCTCCCCTTAACATTCAAGGAGAAGGTAAACAGCGCCCCCAAAGTCGAGAGCTACCAGTGTATTTACTGTGGGTTCGCATCGGATGACAAGTACGAGGTCATGTACAGGTGCCACTGCAAGGTCGCGCAACGCCTAGAACAGATTCAGGCAGGTAAAGACCCCAAAAGCAAGAAACACGCGAAGCACAGGCGCGTGGTGGGCAAGCGGAGCGCATCAGTAAGCGCCGCCTACCACTACCCCAAGAAGGTAGGGTTCAAACCGAACGAATGAATCCTTGTCATCCGGCAACAAGGCTGATAGCATTATGGCGGATTTTAAAAAACGAATCGGAGGAAACAAGATGTTAAAAGGACATGTAGCAAACGCAGATTTAACAAAAACAAACCGCGAGTTTTTACAGATTGGTATTCACATGGAGGATGGGCAGCCCTACAACCTGACGACAAGAATCTACACGAACCCCGAGGAAACCCACGGGCAACTATTCCACGATATCCCAGCAGAAGAAGGTATGAACATATTCACGAGGAACGTACTACATCAGGTCAAGCTGGCGATTGGTCACTTCTCCGGCGTATGCTGTCAGAACCATAATGAAGAGTTTAAGAAGGACCCCAACCCGACAACAGAAGGTGAAGCCAATGACTAAGCCACGGTTTAAGATAGATTTACTTGAGCTACTTTCACCAACGTTTATCAATACCGGCACTGACACGATGCGTGGGTACCCAAAGTTTGGCATGGTTGGTGATACGATACTTTATTTTACGTTAGCCGACCACCAGGCAGAGTTAGATTTTCTGGGGGAAATCCATCAAGAAGAGCGTGAGCGTCCGGCGGATGATGACACACACAACACGCGAGAGCAGCTAGTTAAGCTGACGATGTTAATGACACGGGTATTGGGCATCTTAAAGGATCATATAAGCAAGCCAGGCAAGCCGACTATGCCAGATAGCTTATATGACCACGTATTTGCTTTCACCTCAGGCATGCTAATCACGATAGCCCAAATGATTGAGTGCATCGACCGTTACGAGTTGTGGGGAGCGCAGGTTGACCCAGGGCAGTTTGAGCGCAAATGCAACGAGTACAACAGAGAAAACGAAGGGCAGTCTATCCCGATACTGATAGAACGGTCACCAAAGGCAGCGCAGAACGCGATGATAGGCGCAGCTAGTGTTCTCTCGATGGTGCCTTTGTTACTGGATGCGGTGCAATGCTTGCCGTGGGATATAGCTTCTACGGAGTTGATAGCAGAAATCCCCATACACGAGCTTCCGGTAAAAATCGTTAGTGCGATGTGCTTATTCCAGTTAGACATGGGGATAGAGCACGGCATGTTTGTCCGGCTAGAGCAGATTGAAGAGAACCCGAAAGACCACGTATCGCGCATCTTTGCGCATTCGCATGTCTTGCTCAAGAAAATAATAGGTGGCGTGACCCAAGAGACGTGCAATGAAGCGCGTGAGGAGTATCTTAAAAAGCGCATTACTCATAACGTGAGGAAGATTATACAGGACATGGATAAGCCAGGTGATGACGATTAAATCACTAGCGCGGATAATTGAGAACATAGGCCGTGGCAACATCTACAAGAAGCTTGGTGGGGAAGGCATCGGACAGTTTAAGTTCAGGGACGATTTGACCTTGCGCCTTTTTCACGTGGAATACTCTAGGGAGCTTGGTTGGGATCGTGTTATTGTCCAATTGGTAGCGAGGAATGCTAAGGAGCACCAGCACCCAACTCCGCCAACTTGGGCTGACATGTGTTATATCAAGGACATTTTTTTTAACGAGTCTGAAACCGTGGTGCAGTACCACGCCTCTAGTGATGCGCACTTGAATATTCATGCGAATGTGCTGCACTTGTGGAGACTGCAGGACGGTTGTTTCCCGACACCACCGTTCCAGTGCATATAGGAGGATGAGGGGATGTTATCTATGCAACAAATTACAGTCCAAGGGAAGCGGTGCTATGTATGAGTGAAGACAGGTTTTTGAATTTTGAAATAGCGTTGGCACAGGCAAAGAAGGGCGCAAGGTTGCGTCGAAAGGGTTGGAATGGTAACGGTATGTTGTTGATGGTGCAGTTTCCGGACAAAAACAGTAAGATGACGCACCCATACTTCTACATGACGATCCCTGGATGCACGGAGGGCGAACGTAAGCTCCCATGGCAGCCAGCCCAAGTTGATTTATTCGCTAATGACTGGATTGTTGAGACTACAGGTGGCGATGTATGAGTGAAACACCCAATCTAACCCCCGAGGAAGTCCAGAGAATTACAGATAAGTTCGGTCAAAGAATGCAAGATAAAGAAACAGAGTGCTCCATAACCCGAATTACTAAGCTACTCATAGACAACGCTCAAACACTCAGCAATAAATCCGAGCCAGAGGACGAAGTGACGGTGAAAATTGGATGTTTGCGCAAACTGGCTATGCATATGTTTATGGACGGTGTGAAGAGTGGCAAAGAATTAATTATGGCAGTTCAAGAAGCCGTAGATGATATAGAAAACCCTAAAGAGAAGGCGTAGTCAACAACGAATAACAAAAAAAGCCCACCGTCAGCATATACGGTGGGCCTTTTTTTGTGCATTAATCTTTGCTTTTTATAAGGTGCTTAGCGTATGCGACGATTGCCTTGCGCGACATCTTCTGCGCTATAACATCGTCTTCTTTGGCTTGTTCTTCCGGAAGCGCGGTGTACTCGGTGTCAACTACGAGCTGTGATATGGCAATAACATCGGTGTCATTCTTTATCAACTCAATAAGCTTCTCCTTGCTTATTCTCTGAGTGTTAAATAAGTAGGTGTAAAAGACATACATTGTCCTGCTCTTCTCGAATAGGCAGTCAAAAGGTTCGTACTTCGCAGTGGACGCGCCTTTATCACGGGCGATGTGGAATAGCTCCAAGGCTAACTCCTTCATGATTTCCTCAAAGTTAAATGAAAAGAGGTCAGTCTCAACGGCCTTTACCATACTGCGCATAGCGATGTTTTCCAAACGCTCTTCGCCCAAAGTCTCACGCATAATATGTAAACCCGCCTTGAACATCAGGCCTTCTTCAAACTCCAGCAACTTGCTCATAACTTCTCACCACCAGCATCAATGCCGGACTCATGGCACATATCCCCGTAGCGCTTATTGAGCTTGTTTAGCTGCTTTGTATCTAGGGACGCCATGATAAGCAATGCGAGAGCGTGTCGCGCAGCCTCAAGCTTGTCACCATCCTTCTCCGCCTTGTTAATCACTTCATCCGGCGAATCCTTGCGCACGTTGCAAAAGAACATAGACTGGATGAACTCAAAGAATCGGTCATCATCGTTTGTTAAATCGTTACAAACAATCCACGTTGTGAATGCGTGGTAATGATCAAGGCTGAGTCGCTTGGTGTCCATCACCCACATGGCTATAAAGTATACTACTGCTTGTTTTCTGAGGAATACTCCAAGAGGGCTTATCTCGTCTTTTATCTTCAGGTGAAGTGGCTCGTAGTAGGTTATCTGGTCTAGCAACGTGCTTTTGAGGGCTGCTTTTGGCGGTATCGTGCCATCTATTAATCCGCAAGCCCTGAGCCAGCAGTTACCTGCTAACTGCCGTAGGTATTCTTTCTCAGCATCCCCTTGCTCGACCTGCACTCCGCTATAGCCACCACTCACTATATCGTCACTAATCGCCTTGCCTGTTTTAACTTGTTTGCCCATGTTTAATTCCTCCCGAGAATTTGTAATGCCATTGACGGCATCCGGCACATATCATACACTACTAAACGTGTGAAAACTAGTAAGCATAGCTCAATTGGCAGAGCTAACACCAGGCACGGTGTTGATACAGGTTCGAGTCCTGTTGCTTGCTTACAAGGCTGTTTTAAAACTGGTCTTGATAAAGGGCCGAAAGGTCCTTTAATAATATTCGGAGGTGGTTTTATGTCACATGGAGAGTATCAAAGACACGTATCAAGAAAGCCCAGGGAAGCAAGCTGCACATGCAGTCAATACCTCGTCGGCAAGAAGCCCGGAGAAGCATCTTTTTGTCCGGCATGCTCGCTGAAGCTCACAGGCTCTGTCATGACCAACACTGTATTCACTCTCAAGGCCATTCACAGGGCTAAGGTTGCACGGCACGGCAAAGATGAGGTGAATATAGATGGAAACTAAACACGAGCCAGACAACAGCCTCCTCGAAGCATTAAGCAAGGAATACAATACTCCGGTCAAAGTTGGGAACATTACGCAAGTTGAAAACTGGGACGAAAGCAATGTCTTTGGCCTGATGGCAACGGTAAGTATGCATGATGCGGAGCATGATTACACATCGCTCGTAGACTATCAAAAAGTCAAAGTGGATGAGAGAGAGGGCTTAGCCGTTGCGATCCTTACCATCCGGCGAGGGCATCCGTATTTCGGGGTGCATCACAAAGATATCCAGGACCCTGAGTTTAAAAGAGTTGAACAGTTTATCGTCGGGTGTGGGCACGTCATGGAGATAGACATAGAGAACGAGGGCAACGATGACGGGGAGAGAGTAGTGGACACAAAGGATTTCTGGTCTTTCATACTGCGCATTGGCTATTGCGATGACCTGCAAGGGCCGATGATTTCAGCAATGCAAAAGCACTACAAGCACGATCCCAAGGTGCAAAGCCAGTCGAAGCAATCTTACATGGACGCGCTCAAAAGGGGTAACACTGACTACGAGGCGAAGTATATCGCCAAGCACCTGAAGCGCGTGTCGTTTTGCTGCACGTACCTCAAGCTCCCTGCGATTGAGCTTACACGATTGCTAGTAGAGGTGCAGTCGGTAAACGGCTCCCAAGACGGTGTGAAGCACTGATTGTGGATAAGTCTGTGGATAACCCTGTGGATAAGCTGTTGGTAACATGGGGATAAGTCCATAACCTGTTAACATAAATCGATATGGGTTTCGATGGATACGGCTACGCCTTTAAAACTCGCTTCGCTCGAGGATTTTTTTAACTTTTAAGGATTTTTTTTAAAGAACGTGATAAGATTTGAAAAAAAATAAACTGCTTTTAGGGGTTGACAAGGCTTAGTCGATAGTGTAGTTAAAAATATAAAAAGCACAGAAAACGAAAGCACTGGTATCAAAGGGTTTGCAGGGTTGGGGGGTGACGTGAGAGTTCATATGGGTGATCATGAGGATTCGCTACACCAAAAACACCACCGGAGGGCACTGCAGATGAGGGAATTGTCAAGAGGATTTTTTTAACTTTTAAGGATTTTTTTTAAAGAACGTGATAAGATTTAAAAAAAAATAAACTGCTTTTAGGGGTTGACAAGGCTTAGTCGATAGTGTAGTTAAAAATATAAAAAGCACAGAAAACGAAAGCACTGGTATCAAAGGGTTTGCAGGGTTGGGGGTTGACGTGAGAGTTCATATGGGTGATCATGAGGATTCGCTACACCAAAAACACCACCGGAGGGCACTGCAGATGAGGGAATTGTCAAGAGGAATATTACAGATTGGGGAGTTTGCTATGAGCGCATTAAAATTATCTGAGGACATGTGCAATTCAAGCATGGGGGTAACAGATTACAAAGTTTTCCATTACATGTTTGCTAGGTTGCGATATGATAACACGTTTGGTTTCAGACAGTTCTTGTGTGCAAGAGATTTAAAATTGGCTAAGCAGCAAGTTAACAGGTCAGTAAAAAAGCTTATGGAAATAGGTATAATCCTCAGCGATAAAAACGATGAAGGTTTAGTCTATTCGATTAGCCCGAAATACGGACACCGGGGAAGTTACGAAAAAGGCAAAACAAAGGCATCTGAAAAGGCTAATCAGCTCTGGAATCGATAGCTCAAATTGGCCTGTTGATTCTCATAGCAACTAAAGTAAACACCAGTGATGACTTACCTTGCACTATATTGCAATGACAGGTGGCAGAGCCATGAGCGAGAAGCTAGACCTAGATAAAGTTTCGGCGAGTCTATTTAGCTTATTGGCTGAAGTCGGCGATGACGTGGCAGTGAGCGTCACTCTCGACAGCGCATTGACGGTAGGAGATATGCGCAAAATGATAGCAGCATACAACAAAGTGAACCACACCAGCTTAGTTGTCCGGAATAACGGCATTGCGCTGTATCAAGAAAAAGGACAGGTTGAATTTAGGGGCTGGATAAACGTGAACATTGGTCGGCCTACGGTGCTGGATAGGATGGATGAAGATGATGAGAAATCCGGTGACACCTAAAAACCGATACCCATGGCCTGATAGGGTGCACTTTCCCTGCGTTGACGGAGCCGGATCAAATGCGCTGTGTGTCATTTGCACGTGGAAAGAATATGGGCAGTGGTTGTTCGGCGAAGGAGCTATAGACGACGAAGCACCGGGAAGGTACGTAGAGTACAAGGGGAATGTGCCGGGCTTATTTTTCCCGGAGGAAACGTTCCGACAATTTTTTAAGGTAACGTAGTACTGCCACATAAAATTTGATACAATAACACGAGGATCCTATATGGGATCCTCTTTGTGCTACCTTCATTTATCCCAATACAACTTAGAAAGAAGGTGCAACATGGCACTACCAAGACCGACCTATGATGTAGATGTCATCCAGCAACTATCCAACTTGCCCAACTCAATCGACGGCCTCAGTGGACCGCAATTGAAAGCAAAGTTTGATGAAATCGACGCGAACCAGCTAGCGTACCAAGACACATTAATTGACGCGCTTGAGCTTGCAACCCCCGGCAGTGAAGGTGCTTTGAGTATTGGGGCCTACTACAACGCCGCCGAAACGAATGTGCAGGCCGCACTGGTATCTGTCAAAGTAGATATCGGCGCTGTGCAGACTGGCTCAGATGGTGTTCAAGCCAACGTCGATATCCTAGATGCTAAGGTTGATGCTCTGGAAGCAACGGACATTGGCTACGTCAATACTGTTCCGGCGATACCTGGCACCGTGGATACCGTGCAAAAAGCAATTGAGGCTATTGCTACATTGACCGGAGTAGATGTCATTCAGGAATTAATCGACGCGAGCTTTGGGCCAGTTGATGCATACAATAAGCGCATTGCTTGGGGCGGAGCACCATATTAAATATAAGGAGTGATGAACAATGGCAGATTTACCATTTGATAGTGTAGTCGGCGTAGAGACCGCCGGAGTAGCGGTTGAAATTTATAATGATGGTTACGTTGGGGCGTGGTCACCTAGCAATCAATTAGTGTACTTAACTGATGGATTAGGAGTGAATGTATTTACAACTCCATTGGGGGGCTTTAGTGCTAGAGCTTTTAAACATGAGCCGGGTAATGTGAGGGCTTATTCCGGTCAAGGTGAGCGGTTCAATCACCCAGATCTTACATCTATAAATTCTAGCTTTCTAACTTATCTTTGTGCATGTAGAGTGACTGACACAAGGGCTATTGCGTTTATAAGAGATAACAACGGCGTTGATGAGGTTGTTGCAGTACAAGTAGATGTAGACCCAGTGACGCTTGATGTAACAATGTCTGATGCAATCTCAATAAGTGGGACCGCAGGAGTACCTCTTGGCTGTGATTATGTAGATGCAGACAGGGTTATTGCTTTCTATAAAAACACAGTGGATAATAAGGGCTATGCTTGCATGGTGGACACTTCGGGAGTTGACCCTCTTCCGGGAACACTTAAGGAAGTTACGTTCTTCATAGCAGTTGACACTGGAACCAATAAAAGCTCTAACCATCAAATAGCTACACTGACTACTGTTAGCGCAGTCGCGACGTGGGTTACAGCTAGCGCGGTATACACTAAGTTCTTAAGTATATCAGATATGACGATAACGACATCCACTTCTGAGGTCACCTATGCTCTTGCTGAACAGACGTATCAACCCGTAATCGTTCGCTTAACAGACACTTCATTCTTCGTTGTTGGTAGGCAGACTACTAGTAACTTTATGTACCAAGCCATAGGTAACGTTCCTGTCGCAACAATAACACTTTCTACGGGAACTATTAACTTATCTACTCATAATTTTTGGGGGGCTGTCGTAATAAATCCAACAACAGTTCGGTTAATTCATGACTATAGCAACACGCTTTCCCAGATAGACGTCACCCATAATGGGACTAGTGTTTCATCGTATGCCAGCACGACTATTTCAGCCTTGACCGATTATCACGGACCACCAAGGCCGAGTCCAACTTACGAACACAACACTTTTAATTTAGTGCTTTTAAACGGCGTAGTACTTGCAGGTTACAACACAAATCATTATAATGCCAGAATGACTTTATTTAATGGAGTACAAGACAAGACGTTTGTTACGGAGTTGTACACTGTGCCAACAGGGTATCTTCTTGAGTTGACGTTGGTTATTGCTGCGTTGCCGGAACTTACTGGTTATCTATATGGCTTTGCGTACAACGATGTTACATCAATAAAATCACCTGATATGAACCTTGCAGTTAATAGCTCGGAAAATGTTGCGTTGACTAGTAGCCGTAGTGAAGACGTTAATATGAAAATCATATCTTTACCCAACACGCCAATATTCTTGAGCGCGGGTGACAAGCTTCTCTACTACACAACGCACCAAAATAGTGGAAATCACAGAGTAACACTATCCGGCGTGCTCCGTGACATAAGCTAGTTTGAACACCGCGACAAAGTATGTTAGTATATTTTTAAACCAATTGCACTCCTTCAAATTTGAAATGCCCTTGCAGCCAACGCAGGGCAGGGTAATCGCTTACGGAAATTCGCTCTAAAAGCCTGTTCTAATAGGCTTTTAGATGATAGATTGAATACAGAAGTCGAGCGATTCTTTCGTTAATGGATATTCATCCAACAGAGTTGCTACTTGAGAATAAATCCGTTGTCGATTAGTCTAAACCAGACTATACACTGACATCGGGGAGACTTAAAATGATTGATTCACTGAAAACTTGCTTTGAAAAAATACCGGACTATAGAACAGGAAATGGATTGAAACATAAACTAATTGATATCCTAGTACTTTCAGTATTGGGCACACTTTGTGGGGCCGATGGCTACACGGATATACAAGAATGGGGTAACTCTAACGAGGAATGGCTCAAAGATATTTTAGAGCTTCCGTTTGGTGTGCCTAGCCATGATGTGTTCGGAGACGTACTGGGGCGCTTGGAACCCGAAGGAATCCATGAGGCTTTTATGGAATGGGTTGCCTACTTGGACACAAAAATATCTGGGCGACAAATAGCCATCGATGGGAAAACATTATGCGGCTCTGCAGATAAAGCTAATGGAAAAAAAGCATTGCATGTCGTAAGCGCATGGGCACGAGAAACTAGCCCGTGTGGGTGCGTGGATTGAAACTTTAAGTCTATCATGTCGTAAGCGCATGGGCACGAGAAACTAGGGTTGTTTTAGGTCAGTTAGCGACAGAAGAGAAAAGTAATGAAATAACTGCTATACCTGAATTGTTAAAGAAACTCTGTTTGAAAAATGCAGTGATCACGATCGATGCGATGGGTACTCAAAAGAAAATAGCTGAGCAGATTATTAAGCAGGAAGCCGATTATGTCCTTGCTCTAAAAGATAATCAAAAGACGTTATGCCAGGATACAGTGCTGCTGTTTGACGAGCTGATAAGCGATATAAACCCAGAGGAAAAAGAGCTGTTGAAGCAGCAAAAGCGCTATCATAGAACACTTGATAACAGTCATGGACGAATGGAAATCCGTGAGTACTATGTGATTCACGATATAGAATACATCAAGCAAAATCATCACTTCAAAGGGTTATCTTGTCTTGGCATGTGTGTCAGTCGCAGGCAGGTAGGCGATAAAACTACTGTAAATTATCACTACGATATTTGTAGCATTGAACATTGTACTGCCGAGGCGTATGCACAGTATAAACGCGGACATTGGTCTGTTGAAAACGGCCTCCACTGGGTATTAGACGTAGCCTTCCGAGAAGATCTCAGCAGGATTCGCAAAGGTAGTGGAGCTGAGAACGTCTCTGTATTTAGGCACCTTGCAACGAGTTTACTCAAGCAAGAACCCTCGAAACTGGGCATTGCGGCTAAGCGGAAAAAGTGTGGATGGGATAAAACATTTCTTTTTAAAGTCCTTGGAATTGATTTAACTGGGATTAATCGGTAAGCGATTACCCTGCAACGCAGGGGCATTTCGCTTTACACTGCGCTATTAAGCGCGTATAATAAGCCGTAGCTGCATGTTGTAACATTAAATTTTTCTTCCGAAAATTGCTGAGATGGGCGCCTAACGGCGTCCTTTTTAGTATGTTGAAAAACATCATTAGATTATGGTATGCTCACTAAGCAGCAATTTTTAAAATTCGGAAGGAGAATGATTATGTGCCAAATAAAAGCAGGAGAATTAACGCCAGTGGATGTTGAGATGGAGTTTGTAAACGAGGTTTTTAACTTGAGGATTTCGGCGAATTATGAAATTAAAGGGGATATATTAGTACTGCAACTGCACGAGATAAAAGCGGGATTGGCATCACTTTCTGGCGAAGCACGCTTACCGTCCGGCGAGCTAAAGTGTTTTGATAATCTTGCAGATAGCGTAGCCACGCTTTCAGATGAAATTGGTTTGGGAACTCATAAACTCAAAAATAAGTACGAAACGTACCTGTCAATTGTAATTAATGCGCTGGGCTACGCATACCGAAACGAATTGTTTGAACTACGAGATTTCCAGACGCAAAGAGGTGATATTGAGGTTGATAAATTCAATGCTGAGCATGTAAACTTACAACTAAGCGACATCCCTAAATATGTCATGAACATGATTCTCGGGTTGCGCAGTCTCATAAAGACGGATGAATTCAGTGCCAGGTTAAAGAGTGGAGAAAAGGAGTTCGCAAACGTAGTCGTGATGCTTGGTGTGATGCTCCGGCTTGTTTGCAGGAAGTTTAGTGACGGCGTGAAACGCTGTGATAATGAACCGATAGCTCTTAGATACTTCTTTATGCATGAGATAGAAGATGTCAACAAGGCGCTCAGGACCGTTGAAGGCGGTCCTGAGTCTGTCGGAGGTACCTGCCCAAGATATAGGTCAGTGAATAATAAAGTGAAGCCTAGCGATATAAAAGAGTTGTCAGATTTAGTTGGTGATCTAATTGGGTTAATAAAAGGTAAGGAAGGTAAGAAGAGCTACGAAGACGGTATGACGCCTGATATGCGCGAAATGTTGAAGAAGCTGACGAAGCGATAAATAACACGCATCCGGGATATAAGCGATAAATAAAAAACGATAAATAAAAACCCTTACACATTACGTGTGGGGGTTTTTTTATGGTACACTGATATAAAGGGGGTGAAGCTATGTCTACATATACCGAGGAGCAGAAAAAAGTACTTGAGTATTTCACGGAGGTTATGAACGGCGATATCCGGGATGAACATATTGTCATCACTAAGGATTCGGACGGACGAACTGATGCGGATATTAAGAGTACACGCGCTGCGGTAAAGGACAGAAACAACGCTGCAAAGATGCTAGCTGAAATCTATGACCTTGTAGATTCATCTATGCAAGTCAACGTCAGCAACGGCGATACTCAAAAGCTGTATGATGACTTGATAGCAGCAAAGGAGGCACTTAGCAATTCGAAGTCTGATAACACCGGATAGCGTACCACCGGAGTTACAGAGCCAGTACAATCAATATATCCTTAGTGAGCTGAGAGACACGTGCTTCAATTCCTTGTTGGCGTATCAGACAACATTCTGGAAGGTACTTGAACCAGCTACGGAGTACAAGGATAATTGGCATTTGCACTATATGATTGAGCATTTAGAAGCCGTGGAAGCAGGACAAATAACACGGTTGCTACTCAATCTCCCCCCCCGTTGTATGAAAAGCATACTTACAAACGTCATGTACGGCTCTTGGTTATGGGCTAGAAGACCGGAAACGAGAATGTTGTCATTCTCCTATTCCGACTCGCTCGCAAAGAAGTTCAACATCGACAGGCGTAATATTATGCAATCCAACCTATATAAGCAGCTATTCCCAGATGTAAAGCTGAAAGGTGACATGAATACCCAAAAGAAAATTGAAAACACAAAAACAGGAATGATGCTTGCTTCTCCTATGCCTGGTACCGCGACGGGTGAGGGTGGCGATTTGATTATCATTGATGATCCACATGACCCACAGGGCGCTGAGAGTGATGCGGAACGTGGTAAACAAGTCGATTACTTCCGGCAAAGTATTCCTTCGAGGCTTAACGATAAGCAAACGGGCGCGATTATTGTCGTTATGCAACGCCTTAACCAAGGTGATGTATCCGGGGTAGCTCTTGAACTTGATGATTATGTACACGTCAAGTTGCCATCTGAAGAACGCTTAGAGCGTACTTTAATATTCCCTATGTCCGGCAGAACCATACACCGTAAGAAAGGTGATGTTTTATGGCCAGCACGTGAGCCGCAGGAAACGCTAGACAAGCTCAAAAGGATGTTGGGTGAGTACGGATATACCGGGCAGTATTTGCAAGAGCCATCGCCTTTATCCGGTGGGATGGTTAAAGAAGCGTGGTGGCAGTTCTACACCAAGATAGAAGAGCCGATAACACGGTGGTGCCTGTCAGTAGATGCCGCATTCAAGAAGTCGGACACCTCGGACTTTATAGTTATTCAGCGTTGGGGGATTGGCGTCTCCGGAAGAATGTACCTAACTGAGATGGTCCGGGAGCGTATGACTTTTATTGAAACCGTGGACGCGATACTGGTAATGCGTAGACGTAACGACATCTTGTACATTGAGGAAAAGGCGAATGGCAGCGCGATTATAGATGTACTCCGGCGCAAAGTAAGCGGAGTCATTGCTTACAATCCCACCGAAAGCAAGATTGCCAGGCTCCAAGCCGTATCGCCATGGATACAAGCTGAATCGGTGTACATTTACAAGTTTGCGCCATGGAAACAAATCTTCATTGACGAGTTTAACTTTTTTCCTAATGGTAAGAACGATGACATAGTAGACGCCACAACACAGGCGATTATCAAGATAAAAGACATAAGGCCGGGAGAATTGCGAGAACCCGTCGTTGACGACGTAAGACATTTTGCTCCGGCTGTACAGCATGATGGTGATGGTGAACGGTGGGAAGATGAATTGTTTAGTGACTTCTCGGGTGAATTTAACGGATAGGTGGGATGATATGGAAACATTGCTTTCGGCAGCCTTGGTGGTTGTGTGGCTTTTGATAGCGTCAGCATTAGTGATTATTGCTTATGCGATCCTGATGGTTGCGCATATAGCAAGCGCGTTACATCTAAGTAATGGAGCGCCTAAAAAAGCGCGTGTTGCTAGTAAGCCGATGGGTGACGAACCAAGTGCAGTGGAGATTAAGTACGCGCAAGAACAGGAAGATGCCTTAAATCAAGTGCTAGGATATCATCCGAAAATGGGTGATACAGTATGATTAATAAAATCAAGGACATGCTCAAAGGTAACGGGAAAATTGCAGAAACGCAAGCATGGCGTGAATTTGAAGCTGGAAGAGTGTATAATTCACAACTGGGGGCGTATCGTGATTTGGATCAATGCAATCGTTTTTACGAGGGCGACCATTGGCGTGGTCTTGAGTCCAGTGGACATCCCACGCCTGTCTTTAATCTCATTAAGAGAGTCATTGACTTCAAAGTCTCCGCAATAGCCTCAGAGCCGATCACGATGCGGTACACCTCATGGAGCGAAGAAGAGAACGACTTTATCAAGACGCTTAACGGACACACGAAAAACAAGTGGGAATGGCTAAAGATGGACTCCCACCTCCGGCAATCAACGCACACTGCTGCTGTTGAGGGCGTAGCTGTCTCTTACATGTATTGGGACGATGATATGGTTGCTGGTAAGTCAGATGGCTATGAGCCAAGCGTCAGCGACGATGGAGAGCCTTTGTATGGGCTTGATGGTACACCGCAAACAAAGCGCGTGCCTATCGAGGGCGACTACTGCATTGACCATATTCCTATTACGCAACTATTCTTATCAGAACCGCAGGACTCCAGGATTAATAAAAACCAAAAGCCGAATCAAGAGTATGTGCTCCTCACTGGCAGAGAGAGCGTTGATAAGCTTATCCGCGAAGCTGAGGCCAATGGTGGAACACCTAAGCTAATCGGACCGGATGAGGATATCACCTATTCAGCCGGAGACCATGCAAAGTACGAGCTTGAGACTGCACGTAAAGCAACCTATATCATAAAGATGTTTTACAATCCAGACACGAAAACAGTGTGGAGCAGTAAGTACACCCGAAGTGCTGTCATTGTAAAGCCGTATGATACAAAGCTCACCTTGTACCCGGTAGCACTGATGCCGTGGACACCAAGGAAGAGTACTTATATCGGTCGTTCTGAGATTAAAGAAATGATTCCTAACAATGTCGTAATAAATAAAATACATGCCATTTGCGCACGCTGGACAATCGACAGCGCGTTCGGGCGTGTAATTTATGATGCAACCAGGATCCGGAATTGGTCTAACGGTGTGGGCAAAGCTATCAAGATGGACGGTCCGGTAAATGATGCGGTACAGCAAGTTATGCCGGCGCAAATTAACCCGATTGTCGTGCAACTATTCGACCGCACGATTGACCGTACATTCGAGGTTATGGGCGTAAATGACGTAATACTTGGTAATGTCAGACCAGAAAACGCTGCTGCGATTATTGCGATACAGCAGACGTCATCGGTGCCGCTTGAGAACGTCAAAGCTAACCTGTATCAATATGTCGAAGACATTGCGTTGATTCAAAAGGACTTCATACGGACACGGTACACAGTACCGCGCGAAGTGAAGTATGAGAATAACGACAAGAAGGAATCCGGCATCCTTGATATCGAAGAAATGCCTGATGACGTGCGTGTCAAAGTTGACGTTGGCGCATCGTCGCACTGGTCACAGATTGCATCCATGGAGACGAGCAGTAACCTGTTGCAGGCCGGATACCTAACGCTTCCGCAATTCCTCAACCGTGCGCATGAAGGGTATGTGCCTAAGCGTGACCAGTTGATGGAGGAAATCAAGACAGACCCACCTCCGGCAATGGTTAACGCACTAATGCAAACTGAGCAGTTAAAAATGCAAATGCAACAAATGCAAAATCCGCAGCAACCACCACCTCCAGGAACACCACCTCAAGGAGAGCCGGGAGCGCCACCACCGGGAGCACAACCGCCTCAAGGAGTACCACCAATGCCAACCGGAGAAATGCCTGAAGACATGTCACCACCGCAACAGTTGTCACAGATTGACCAAGTGACAGAGTACTTCCAATCGTTACCGCTTAACCTGCAAGAACGCATAAAAGCACTCCCTCAAGAGCAACAAGCACAAGCATTAATAGAATTAGTTTCACAGCAAGGCGGAAATGTTGTATAATTATTTTGTAAACGGAGGTTTTATACATGCTTGACATGTACGCTCAAAGCGGAGACTTGACCGCTCAAAAAAACGATGGAGAAGATGGAGCAACTACGGATACCGGGGACTTCCACGATACGGATGGTCAGGAAACACAAATTCCTAATACTGATGAGCAGGATAACTCAGACGAATTAAATAGTGATACGTCGTCAACTACGGACGATGAAGAGTCGCAGGACGAATCCGATGATGTTTCTACGAAGCCTGATGAAGATACCGCTGACAAAGGCAAGTATTACACTCAGGACGAAATAAATCGGATGATGGCAGACCGTGCACGAAGAGAGCGTGAATCAGCCCTCAAGACGGATCCTGTGCGTCAGTTTGTCGAACAGCGAGCTTCTAAGTTAGGGATGACGCCGGAACAGTTGATGCGTGAGACTGAGCGAATGGAAGCTGAAGATGAAACTAAGCGCATAGCTCAGGAAAACAACATTCCGGAACACATTGCGCAAGACATGCAAAGACAAGCTGCTGAAAAAAGGTCTAGAATAACGCAAGAAAAAGAACAACAAATGTACCGTGACTTCATGACAACGCATCCGGACGTGCAGCCCTCACAGATTTCTGAAGATACCTGGTATCAAGTAAAGGTGTTGGGTAAAAGCTTAACGGAAGCTTACTCCGTACAGCGCGTCAAAGAACTCACAACAAAGATGCAACAGCTTGAGAAGGGTAAAACGGTACGCGCGTCGAACGAAGCAAATAAGAAGAGCGCACCGGGTAAGGTTGGCGGAACTGCAACGCAGAGTGGGTTCATTACTGAGAAAGAGTACACGAACATGTCTCTCCAACAGCTAACGGATCCGGCAGTGTACAAGCGAGTCGAAGACTCAATGAAGCACTGGTAAGAAAATAAAATACCTCATACACACTACTACTATACTCTAAGAGGTGATCAGCATGGCTTTTAAGAATTTAACGCCTGAGCATATTGCTGCAACGATTTTTCACGATTTGCATAAAAATCTGGCAGCGACTCAAATTTGCTACACAGAATATATGGGTGAAATCAAGCAGTCAGGTGACACAGTAAGATTTCCGGGTCTTAATCGCCCAACAGTTCAAGCCTACACAGGCAGTGTTACGTACACAGAACCTACAGACGCAGGCGCAGTAATCAAGGTTGACCAGGACAACTACTACGGTATTAAAATCGAGTCCTTGGACGAGAAGCGTTCCGTTGTTAGTATCCAAAAAGACCAGGCGCGAGAAGCTATGTATGAGTTGCAGGACATTTGCGACACGTACATTCTTGGACTTGCGCAAAAACTGCCTGAAGAGTTTGCAGTTACCGTTACTCCGGCTAATGTGCTCTCGACAATTGCTCGCGCTAAGCAGGTAATGCTTGAAAACAACGTGCCGATGAAGATGATTAAGATGGTATACCCACCTTGGATGGAGACAATGCTCTCTCTCGCAGGTATCGTATTCCAGATTAAAAACGGTTCCGATGCTGGTGATGGCGTGAGCTATGCCAAAGTGCTCGGTGTTGATGTGTATATCTCCAACAACGTGTACCAGACAGGTGGAGTGGATTACGTAATGTGTCTATCAGGTCGTGCGATTGCGTTTGCTGACCAGATGATGGAATCCCAAGTCATCAATCCGCATCCAAACTTCTTCGGCGCTGGTATCCGTGGACGGCATGTATTCGGTGCTGACATTCTCCGGCCGAAAGAGGTTATCCGCTTGAGCTTGACTGAAGGTACTATCAGCACTATCTAATATGCCATAAGAAAAAGGAGGTTATTTTATGCCGACAGTAACTAATACGCAAGGAAAGATTAACGAAGGTGTTGCATTGGTCCTGGCTGCTGCAGCAAGCTCTGTAGTTAACGCTACGGAAGACTTCGTAATGACTCTCGATGGAGACCACCGTACAGCTATTCTTGTAAAGAATGGCGCGGGCCATGGAGCCGTAACGATTGCTATTCCCGTTGGGGATGGTTTTTGGTTTGGCAAAGGCGATGCAGGAGCTTTGACCGTCGCAGACGGCACGGAGCAAGTGCTTTACCTTGAGTCAGCAAAGTATCAGGCTAACGCAGGAACAATCACAATGACCGCGACTCCGGCAACCGGTAAACGTTTGTTGACGGATCACGCTCTCACTGTCTCTGTCCTTGAAGAGCCTATTGCAAACTAATGATAAATAGGGGGGGCTATGCTCCCCTTTTTTAGGTGGTGGACGTAATGATTGCAAGTGAAATTGTAAATATGGCCTACGATTTAATGCAAATGCGAGACTGTCTCGCAGGAACATTTACAGCGGGGCGAAGAATTAGGACGGATGCCGAGGCACCGTCACTTTTGACGTTATGGCAAAAAGAAGTGTTCCCATTTGGTAAGTCATACTCGGAGTACGAGTACAATCATCGAGTACATAAAGACTTGATTACTAGTGGTTACGACGACGAAACAATGTCCGATGATTCGCTCATCGTTTCTGGCAGTGGCTCGGTAAAAGCATACACGTTCGAAGTGGACGCGCCTTGTGTTGTTACGATTGAAGCCTATGATGGCGCAGCATGGGCAGTGCTAGTTACGCACACAAAGCTAACAGGCGGTGTCGAGCGATTTAGTGGAAGCGTCACACCTCCGGCAGGAACGACAACATCAAGGATTTCCATAACAGGTAACTACTACACAATTTTAAAGAACTATGCGCTGTATTCTTACGCATATTATGTCGTGCCAGAGTACCGCAGATTCATCAAGATTCCGCTACCGGCTGATTGTCGCTTTATTGATATTGTGCTTGAGGATTCGCAGTGGGACCGCATAGGCATTACATTAAACACCCAAGGGAATAACTTCATCCTGGACAACGAGCATGACGCATCTTTGAAGATAGTGTATAGGCCAACGCCAGTAATGATAACAGCGCTTACAGATACGCTCGTCGTTGACAACGTAGCCGCTTTATCCGGGGCATACTTTTTGGCAGCACAGTTTTCGTTATTTATAGATCCGACGTCAGGCAGTTTTTTTCAGGAAAAATACGAAGAAGAAAGGGAGCGGTTACGTGAGCCAGGATCCTTTGTCGATATTGAAGACGAGCACCGAAGCTTTAACCATGCAGCGGAATCTGGTATTTCTTCTTTCAGCAATCCTTATCGTTAGTTTTGCGATGTTTCTTTACGAAAGAAACAAGAAAAAGCTCTATCCGCTTAAAGGAGAGCCACCGACATATCAAGACTCAGACGGCTTACATTACTACCTCCTGTCCGGGGAAGCTATGTTTGACGGTGGGTATGACGCTAGGGAGTTTTGTGTTTATTGTCATGTGGAGGATATTAACAACCGGGACACTTGGATGATTAAATCCAGCACAGAGTTTTTTGGGAAAGAGTCTAAGATGATTGATTTCGACAGATTTATAAAAGTGAGTAGGTGAGTCATGGCTAGGATTACTAGGCGCAGAGAACAACAAGCGAAAATTATAAGTAAGTTCTTGGGGCTGAACTTGTCTGATGTATCCGCACTTAACCTCAAGGACGGCGAAGCCTCCGTCATGAATAACTGGAGGCTCAACCTTCAGCAAGCTCTTGAAAAGCGTCCGGGATGGGAAGTCAAGAACGCTCTATCAGCACAGCCTATTAGAGGTGGTTGGTACGGTGACCTTTCAGGCGTCCTATTCTTGCTCGTAGCTACAGATTCCGGCATATACAGCCTTGATTTGACGGACTTCACAGAGACGCTACTAGGCGCGTGTAGCACGACAGGTGATGTAACGTTCCAACAGTTCGGCACAAAGGTTTATATCAGGGATGGTGCTAGCTATTACTCATATGACGGGACAACCTACAGTGAGGTGTCGGGTTATCGACCTAAAATATTCATCTCGACGCCTCCAACAGGTGGGGGAACGGCGTTTGATGAAGTCAATTTACTCACAGGTGAGAAGACGCAGACGTTTAATGGCAGTGGCTCCGCAACGACCTTCCAGGTAGCTGAGACTACTATAGATTCCATTGATGAAGTATATGTGAATGCGGTGTTAATGGTTGTATCGGTGGACTACTCTGTTAACCTGACCAATGGCACAGTAACCTTTACGGTTGCTCCATCAAACGGTACGGACAATGTGGAAATCCAGTGGACCAAAGACAACGGCACTCGTTCTGAGATTGTAGGGCATAGGTACATGCAAGTGTTTTCAGGGAAGACCTCTAACCGTATGTTTGTATGGGGCGATCCCTTAGCTCCGGCGAGAAGGTATTGGAGCGACATAGCAAACGGCATCCCAAGCGCAGAGTATTTCCCTGCAAATAGCTTTGATGAGGTGGGTGACGGAACGCCTATCACAGGCATGATTGTCCAATACAGCACGCTAAAGGTATTCACGCAAGACCAAGCGTACTACTCGATTCAAGAGACTGTGAATGTGGCAGGCGTGGATTTGACCACGTTCCCGATATTCAACCTCAGTGAAGAGGTAGGCAATGCCGCTGTAGACCAAGTTATAACGATTGAGAATAGCCCTGTCACATTAGACCAAGGCATATACGCCTGGCGTTCTACGGCAATAGAGTATCAAACGAACTCAAAGCGTATCAGCCAAAAGGTCGAGGCTAGCTTGCTTACTTACGACCTATCCACCGCTAAGATGGTGCATGTGAAGGACAAGAACGAGTTCTGGATAGGTTTTCCGGATGGCGTTGTTTTCGTGCACAACTACCTGCACAAGGCGTTCTATAAGTACACCGGGATAGCGGCAACCTGCTTCATCGTCGTTGACAACGACTTGCTGTTTGGGGATGCTAACGGAAATATATGCCGATTCTCGGAAGGTTTGCTAGCGGATAACGGCAATTCCTTCGAATGTCTGTTCCGGCTTGCGTACATGGATTTCGGGGCGCCTCACTTACACAAAGTAATGAGCAACGCATACATAACGTTAGCACCGCAGCCTAACACCTATGTCGAGACGGCATTGATTTCTAGTAACGAGGGCAGGTTATTCACGAGTAACTTTAAAATTAGCCTGTTCAGCTTTGAGAACATGGATTTTGAAGACTTCAGCTTCAATACGAACTACGAGCCGACACCGTTTTACATTCAAGGGCCAGTGCACCGATTCAACTACCTGTCTATTGAGTTAAGGCTCGATAGTGCAACAAAGACAGCGCGTGTGCTCAACTTGATATTCCCAGCACAACCGCTCGACAAAACAAGATGTTAGGAGATGTTACGAGTGAATCATGAAGCAGCAGTAGCAATGATTAGAATGGGTAACGTTGGCATTAAGTCGAAGCTAATAGAGCACATAGAAACCATAACAAGAAGCGCAAGCACCACAGCGTATACAGCAAAAGATTTTATGTTTCAAGTTGAAATACCGAACGTTGGAGTTGTTGGCGACTATGTTGCGCTAGATAGCATAAATATAATTCGCGACACAGGACATGAACACATTGCTGTGTGGGGGCCTGAATCTTTGGGGGCTTTTGCAGACAACTCAGCATTCGCGCCAACTAAAGACGTTATGTCAAAGGTTGGAGTAAGGAACTTGGGCTCTGCAATTATCGACCTCACCTCCGGCTACCTGACAAGTAAAAAGGTTGATGAGGCGAGTTCTATACTTATTAAACTTACCTCAACGAGTTTGTTTATTAGCATCGTTTCTAATGGCTCCGGGACTCCTGGCTCGTTGGAGGAAATAATCTTTAGGGCTATCGTTAAAAATCACGGGCAATCCGTGTAAGGAGGTGTACTCATGGCTAATATGAGTGATTTCAAAGCAGCCAGTGAAAAGGCTGGATACAAAGACTATAACCAATTTGCTCAAACATTAGGCTACCAATCTTCTCCGGTTGCAGGGAGTAATGTACAGCCTATAGGGGCATATATGGGTGCGCTCCAGGACAACTTCTCTAAGTTGCCTCAACAGCAAAACCAGCAACAAGGAATGAGTTCGAGTCAGTTCAGCAACCAACTGCCTCAAAGTCAGTATAACTTTGGGCAACAGCCAGAGCAGTACAATAGGAGCTACGATTCTACTGCGGATATACAAGCATACGCACAGGCTCAATCGGATGCCCTTGAAGCTAAGCTAAGAGGCCAGGCCGACAGACAGCTTGCCGCGATTAATGAGTCAATCGCTAAAGTGCAACCAAGATTTGATGAAGCCCGGCAAATGACTTCCTCAGACGCTGCGATTGCCGAACGCAACTTCCAGAGATTTTTAGCTGACCGTGGCATCTCTAACACCGGCGCTACAGGTTCACAGATACAAGCTAACTTGATGAATCAACAGGGATTGCAAGGGGCTATGGGTTCGCTCAATTCTCAACAAGAGGAAATGACAAAGGATTATGACTTCCAAAAGTTCGACGCTGAGAAAGCGTTTAACAATTCCCTTGCGTCCGGCTTGACGGATATCAACCTGTCAGCAATGCAAGAGCAGATTCGTTCAAAGGAGCAACAAGACGAGAACAAGTATCAATCCTATCGGGACCAAATGCTTGATTTCTACAAAAACGCAGAACTACAGTTCAACGCTGATACGACAACGGCTGGGCTTGCAGAGGCGAATGCCAGGATGGATTCGATTCTCTACGATAGAGGCTTTGACAATGAGCAATTCAACTATGGCAAAGGGCAGGACGAAATAGGGAATCAACGAGAAGACCGCAGGCTAGATATTAACGTAGACCAATTCATGCAGGATATGGCACTGCGTCAAACGGAAGCAGACCGAGTTGAGCGTCAACGACAGTTTGAGAACGAGTTCCAGTCAAACCGTGAGATGGGCTATGTCTTCCCGGTCGATAAGATGATGCAAGAGTATGATGTCAACAAGGTTACACCTTACTCCGGTGACTATCAGGCCGAAATCAACAGGCGTGAACAACTTGTCAAGAGCGGGCAAATGACCTACCAAGAATCGATGATACCGGAGTTAGAAGCAGCAAGGTTAGACAAACTCCGTAGCTCACCAAGTTTACTCCGGCAATACGGGGATGAGTACCGGACCACTGACAGCCGGACCGCAGAGAAACAACAGCTTGGACTGGATATCAGTAACGAGATTAACAAGATTAACCTTGAAGCTCTCCCGGAGAAGCAACGCTTGGAGTTTGAGCAAATCCGGCAGTTACTTGAGTCAGGCCAGTTAGAAATCGTGGAGCAGGAAATCCGGAATAGCTTCTTGCCGGAGGAATTGAAGACAGATATTTTGGCAGTTAAAACGCAAATGGAAGTCTCGCGTGGACAGCTTGCCGTTTCTCAAGGTCAGCTAGGCGTTGCGCAGGGTAACTTGTCGTTAAGCCAGCAGAAAGAAGGACGTATGGCTTCTAATGCGGCTCAAGGGCTAGCACTGGACCAGCAAAAAATGCAGTTGGCAGCGAAAGAGCTTCAAGCGAGAGTTAAGCAGAGTGAGTACGGGGATGTTACATCCTCAATCTTAGTTGGTAATATTGCAGACCACTTTGGTTACATGGACGGAGACGGAAGGATAAGGATGGAGCCGGAGTCATACGTGCAAGCTAATGACTACATCGACAACCTTCAGGCGTCCGACTACGTATCACCATCTGTTGTTAATGGCGTCAAAGCTCAAATGGCGCAATTTAAAGTTAGTGGAGGCTCTAACAATTCAGCGATTGGAGGTGGCCACTAATGGCTATTAGATTCTACAGCAATAGTTTGTCTGACCTAACACCAAGCCTTGGTCAAGGCGAAGACCCGGAAGAGCGGCGCAGACAGCAAGAAGAAGCTGCTGCGGCTCGCGCTCAGGCTAACGCCAATAAAGCGTATGAGATGTATCAAGAAAGGCGCTCCGGGGATAATCCCGGAGGCTTGATTCAGATGCTTCAAACCATGGGTTCCCAAGAAGGTGAGCGACGGAGAATGGCTGCTGAGAATGCCCGTTCTCTTGAGCGTAGCAACGCCTTTGCAGCGCGACAAGAAGCTGAAACCTTCCAGCGTAATAAAGAGCTTGAAACTAAGAAAGCGCAATTCGGGGAAATAAAGATGCCGACATTCAGTCAGCGCTACATTGACCCTATTACACGGCCTATGAGAGCGTTTAACGAAGGGTTTAACTCAATGGATCCGCTTACCGGGCTTGGTAATGCTGCAGCGGAAAAATTGATGGAGCTTATCCGTGGGAAAGAAGTGATGGATGAGAAGCGCTCTCAAAGAGCTTCGATCAGAGAAGCTTTGTCAGACTCTAATCCGAAATCAAGTTTCGCAGGTAAAGCTGCAGGTTTATTTGGTTCTATGGCTGTCACTCCTGGAGTCGGTCAAACTGGGGCGTTTGCTAAAGCTGGGATGGCTGGCAAAGCTGGTTTAATGGGCGCTGAGGGCGCTGCCTACGGTGGCGGTATGCAGATGATAGATAACGCCAACAACAACAGACCACTCACTGAAGGCGTGGGCGCGTCTACAGCGCTCGGGGCTGGCATGGGCGCTGGGTTAGGGGTGTTGACAACTAAGTTTGGCAACTGGCTATCCTCGCGCAACCTACAGCCAACCGAGGATGCAGTAGAGAAGTTTATCCAAGAGATGCCCGAGGCACAGCACATCCTTGCTAGTATGCCTGAGTACTCCGGACCCGGTGCCATGCCAAGTCTTGACATCCCACAACCTCAAGCGATGGGTGCAACAACAGCCCTTGCAAAGCTCAAAGGAGAATTGCTTGATGGCGTCACTTCGGGTAACAAGAATTATACCTTAACTCCTGAGCCAACAGAGAACGCCTTTGTGCGCTCGTTGGGCAGATACAACAGGCCGGACCAAAAATCACAGTCATTCATGGATTCCCTGCGAGGAGTTGATACTCCGGCTGGGGGAGTCAATGCGCCACGAACTGACATTCAAATGCCTGGTGGTCATGGAACCTCAGCCTTACGTGATGATGCGTTCACAAAGTCTCTGAGTAGATTTGGTCAACCGGAACCAATGGCACCTGTGCGGTCAGTTGCCCAACCGCAAATTCAAGCACCTAAACTACAGGGCGATGGCTTTATTTCTCCGATGGGTGGAGCACGCTTTAACACAGGCAACATTGAGTCTATTCCTCCGGCGAGATACTTAGAAGCCGTAAAGGAGTTTGCAGGGCCTGATGTGCCGTATGGAGCCAGTGAACAAGACTTCCTGATTAAGCTATGGGGGAAACTCTCAAAGCAAGAGCAGGAGTTTGTCATTAAACAAAAGTATGGAGACCTTGAAAATTTTAATCCTGGGGCGCGTGCAACTGTTGATCCGGCAGTGAACGTGAGTGGTGAACCTCCGACGACCACGACCCCACGGATTATTCCTTCAGCGGAGAATGCGCAATCCTTTCCTCCAACGCCTTACAGCACTGATGCGGAGGTTGGCATTGCTAATAAAGTGCAGGAGTCTTACGGCGAGGCTATGGAGTCGTCTATCCGGCAAAAGATTAATCCAGCCGGCGCAAATACCACCTCAACCATAAGGCGTTCTGACTTATCCGCGAGCTTGAGTGAAGCTCCGACAGCAAAGCCAAAGGTGGATAAGCAATTCCCCGGTGCTGTGCTTGACGATACGATTACTCAAAAGGCTACGGGTGATGAAGCAGCACAATGGTACAACCAGTTTTACGATGAGGGTTTGTCCTTTGGGCAGATAAATAAAGTGAAGACGTTTAACACGAAAATATTACCACTCAACCTGCAACTTTTTGCAGATAAGTTCGCAGGAAAGCCGCTCAAGTTTATTGAGAACTCCGTTATGGGCAGTGACCTGACTGCGAAAGAAGTGCTTGAGAACTTTGCACAGCACATGCCACGGCGTATGCCGATGCCAATGAAGGTTGCGTGGGATAAAGCATGGGAAGCTGTCGAAGCTGACTTGAGTGGATCCATATCAAAATTCACTTCATCCGGCGATACCCTGAATAAGGACATGGCAGCGCTCGGACAAGCAATCATCGTAAAGCAGATGAAAGCGGGTGACTTTGCTGCAGCTAATGACACCATCATAATGCTTGCCGAAAAAGGTGCGGCAACCGGGGGAGGCGTTCAGATGCTATCAGCATTCAAAACGCTTTCCCCTGAAGGTTGGTTGCGCATGGGGAACAAGCAGATTGAAGCTGCTAAAAAGATACTCCTCGAAGCAGGCCATAAGCCGAACGAGTGGGTGAACGCTGGCGTCAAGAACGCTGGTGATAAGTTATTGCCGGAGGATGCAACTGCGATAGTGAAGTTGTACGACGAGTTCCATAGCTTAACAAGAGCGCAGCAATTCGACCGACCGGGGCAAGTTGTTTTGGCTAAGTATAAAAAAATACTGGACAACTATGTATTGCCAGGTGTCGGGGATAAACTGCGAAGCTACCAGCGCGTTAACCTGCTTCTTAATCCGACTTCGCTAGAGAAAAATGTTTATGGCAACGTTGGTTACAACGCGCTTTGGGTTGCTCCATCACAGGCGATCTCCGTTGTAGCGGATAACATCTTAGTCAGAGCAAGCAAATTAAAAGGCACTTGGGTTGATAAACTTCTTAGAGGTTCGCTGTCGAAGCTAAGCTCTGAGAAGACGCAGTACTTACCACAACTTGCAGATAACAATCCGTACAAAGCGCTCAAAGAAGGTGTTGGAGCTACTTATAACTTCGCGACTAAAAGAAAGAACTTTAGGGCCAACCCTAACGCAAAAACATCCATGGGCCGGGCTGTGAATGAAGTTCTCGAAGACTCAGCGCTTGGGATTGATACGTCACCTGCTGGCACGGCTGTTGAGTTTGACACGAACGTACAAAACGCATGGAGAGATTGGGTGAATGCTGACCTCCCAACCTTCCCGGGCAGCTTGAAAGAAGCGAAAGAGATGGCAACGTTTGCCGTTAAATATCCGGTGGCGAAATCAAAAAGGGTAATCGGCTCACTGTATTCCGGCACCGATAAGGTAGTCAAAACCGCGCTCAAGATTGGTGACCGGCCTTTCTATCAAATGCACTACGACACAGTGATTCATGGCTACCAAAAGACCGCCTACAAAGCTATGTCGGAGGAAGCTAAAAAAGGTGTCAGCATGTACGATATCGAGATTCCGGATGCCGTCTATAAACAAGCTCGTCAAATCGGGCTGCAGAGAACATTCCAGGATTTGAATAAGTTCAGTGAGCTTATGCTGGACCTGAGAAGGGCTGTGAACAAAGGCGGATACATCACAAGCGCTGGTCAAAAGTTCGGTGCTGGTAACATCGGTGCGCCTTTCGTACTAACTCCATCAAACCTTGCAGCAAGGGCAGGGGATCATACTGTTGGCGGCGTGGCGAAGGTTGCTAAGCAAGCGTTAAACCTTGCGTCTAAAGGTGGCGAGTTTGACCAGTACAAGTTCACTCGCTACATAGGTGACACTGTAACGGGCATGGGTTCGCTCTATGTCGGTGTCTGGATGTACCGCAACGGCTATATCACAGGTGGCATACCTAATGACAAAGACGCACGCGTGCACGCTGACCAGCAGATGAACACAGGGTTTTACACCATGAAGGTACCCGGCACGGATACATGGGTTCCTTACGATTGGATGCAGCCGGAGGCACTAGCTATTGCCATGGGTGCAGACTATGAACAGAACAGGCAAAACGGAACTCCGGAGGACAGCGCGGTTTTAAATGCGGTCGGCACCGGGGCTAACACTCTGTTCAATCAAGCTATGTTGCAAACAATCCAACGGCTCTTTGGTGGTTACTCTTCGACTGGTAATAGCAACGTCGTTGAGAACGCAACAAAAATAGGCGCTCAAGCGTTCAGCCAGTTTGTTCCGCTAGGTGGGATGCAGAGCACGCTTGGTAAAACATTCGACACTAACAAGCGCGAGAACGACGACCCTAACAGCATCATGAAGCACGGCGTAAACCCCATGAAGCAAAGGATGTTGCCTTTAACTCAAGGAACTAATTCATTCTCAAGGTTGGGCTTACCTGAGAAGGTGGACACGTGGGGAGAGAAAGTACCCGAGCAAAGCTTAATCGAGACCTGGCTATCTCCGGCAAGAATCCGTAACTCTAAGCCGGAGTATATAGATACTGAGTTGCAGCGCATGTACAAAGAGTCCGGAGAAACAAAGCAGTTCCCACGCTATCAAGACTTTGAACTCAAGAGAACAAAAAACAAAGTTGTCCAAAGTTATAGCATGTCAGCGGAAGAAAGGGTACAATATCAAAAGGCCTATGGTCAACTAGCTAAAGGAGCTGTCGAAGAGTTCATGAGTTCCGGTGACTATAACCAGATGGATGATGTGGAACGTGCGAACGAGATAAGCAGTATATACACCGACATTGAATCGCTGTTAAAGGACAGTTACTTACAAGGGAGAGAGTGAGATGGACAACGCAGTTGACTTGACTCAAAAGATTATTGCGACGCACGATATTGAAGTTTTGATAACTATGTTCTATTGGTTTTTGGGCATCTTGATTACAGCGATTGCCGCACTATTTACGCTGATATCAAAGCTGATAGTCTACATGCAAGCTTCAGCTAAAGAGCGTGAGGACTTCTTGCATCAAAGTATAGTCAAAACCCTTGACCAGAACAAGATGAACATGGAGCTAATGGTGCAGCAGGTTGAGAATATTGCTAGGTCAACCGTAGAAATGGCAAAGAGCATTGAGTTTTGCTCAAGCAGACCGAGAGTTCTTCGAGACAAGCAACGTTAGCCGTGTTATAATTAATTGGCTCAAGCGCAAGCAAAAAGCCTCTAGGAGCTGTCACCTCCGGAGGCTTTTTTTGCGTTTACTTCGCTGCTTTTAACTCATTTATTTGCTTGTGTAGCTCGTCAATTTGATCTTGCATCTTATCGTATAACCTGTTGTTTGTTACGGCATCAAACCAAAGCGGTGATGGCTCATTGAATCGCTTAGCCCAATCCACGGAGGTTATTAACTCGCGCTCGTGCATCCCCATAACTGCGTCGTGCTTCCACATTTCCTGATCGGCAACAGTCTTAGGTCTAAGGCTGTTTTGGTAGTCAACAACATCCTTCTTAAATTTAGCCCATGCTTGAGGGTTGTCAATCCAGTACCTATGACATCCTCTTGGCGATAACTTGCCGGTCGCAGGATCTTTGTCCAGGACAACTTCCCCATGTAGGTAGAAGTCGGTCAACGGATTCAAGCCCCATGCTGTCGCTTTTTCGGCTCCCCAGGACACGGCCAGTTTGTAAGTAAGGTCGTCGGGTTTTCCGGTCCAGTCCGGATGACACAGTTCTACGCCCATGAGTGACTGGTTCGGATTCCGGCACCCCTCCATTAAGCGCTTCCCGACCTCCGTATAGTTGTTTGCGCCCACGTGAAAGGCTTCCTCGCTGTCCGCCATGTTGCAGATGATGCGCTTGAAACCAATGATAGATACGGCACTTGCATAAATTAACGTGCCGACCCCAGATTGGTCTTTCAATCCTTCGAAGTAGTTCCGGTTCATACGTTCGTCGGTATTTGCGTTCGCGACCCAGTGCCACACAATGCCTCGTGTGAATTTTCTATTCCTCCCCGGACGGCTGAATGCGTTTGGCGTTAAATAGTTTAGATAAGAGTATGGTGTATGAAAGTACATATGCATTCAGCTCCTTTGTTATTGGCTACATGACCGTTTAAACAAGTATTGCCCTACTCCTAGCCCGAGCACGCAACTAAATGTTACTATCGCAAGATGTAGTGCCATTTTTCAATTCCTCCTCGCAATCTTCGCAGATGAACCTGCGTTCCGGCATAACAGACTTGCATCGTGGGCACTGCAATGCCTTAGCTAGTGCGTCCAATAAGTCTTTAGCTCTAATCCGGACAATTACGGTGTCCGTAACGATTACGCTGTCCGTAACGATGTCCCACACTCTCGCGTTTTGGTACAAGTACGCGAACCACTCTTGTCTATCACTCCGGACAAAGACAACAGGCGTTGCTTTGCCTTTAGCGTCTATCTTTGCTTGCTCAAGCCATGAGTGGATCATTGTGTGCTTGTTGTGTACATCGTCGGCATATCTCTTGCTCTCGATATATAGTCCTGGTATGTTCGAGCGTACATCGGCTGAGTCGGACCCCTTACCGCAAAACTGCTGCGTTCGTTCCGCTGTGAAACCGTAGGAGTCAATAAGCTTCTTCAACTCCCTTTCTCCGGCTCCACCCTTAGCCTTTCTCCACTTACCTAGTTGTTGCGGTGTTCTTTCCATGCTCGACCTCCTCAAGTCGTTGCATCATGGCGTCTGTTTCAGTGTTGTAAATCCCCTCGTGCATTTCTAAAAGACACTCCTTACACAGTGCAGCGTGTCGGTGTGTAAATAAATAATCTTCACTTCCGCAGAACACACAAGATGTCTTTCCGGCCTCTTTGATAAGCACGTTCCCCGGCACTCCATGAACCTCCACTTCATACCCTTCGATACAGTGCCTTAAATCTTTCTTTATGTACACTAGACCCGTGTTATATATCTTTTGTATCTTCATCCTCCAATACCTCCAATAAAAATTCTTCTCTGTCTGTGTTGCCGTCAAAGGCGTAGCCACATCTATCTGTTGCGTACTCGTCATACATGGGCGCGTCAGCCATGATAAGCGCTTTCTTGAGCTTGCATCGGTGGTGGTCTTTAATCGTGCACCCTTGACAGGTAGCGCCGGAGATTCCGACATATAGTTCTTCAAGCAAGGCGCGGTCAATCGTTTGCAGTTTGTCCAGGCGTCTAAGTTCCTCACGAACTTTTTTTATGTCACCTTTGGGCAGTGAAACGAGGTCGCATTCAGCGAGAGTTTTAACAGCGCGTTGGATTTGCGTCTTATCCATCCGGCTGAGCAGTTCGTAATTCGCCGCTGAAAGGTGGTAGCTTGCCGCTAGCAAGTGCCGTTGCTCCTTTTGATTATAGAGACTGGTGTTGGGTATCAGGCCAATCACCTTATTCTCTACGTACCCCCCAAGGCAAAGCAGTGTTGTGATGAGTTCAAGCTCAAAGGCGTTAAAGTATTTCTTTAACTGCTTCGGTTGTCGCGTAGCTACATGGTTGTCATTCATTAAAATTCTCCTCCCTCCGGTAAGTTACCAGCCTTCTTGTCTTCAATCCAGCCGGAGACAGTGACTTGTGCGTGCTTGCGCCGTGCATCGTTGTTAACAATCCAACCGCAAAGTCTTACTCTGTCCGGATTAAAGTACTGGTGTTTGTGCTTCCAAACGATTGAGCCTGATTCGGCAAGCTGCATAATATACTCAATGTCCTCGTCCGTCTCCGGCTCCATAGGTAGCAGGTAATGGCAAAGGTCTTCTAATTCCTTACTCTCAAAGCAAGCCATGAGGTAGGTCATTAGGATGGTGTCAATAAATAACTCCTGGTGTTTTATCATTCCTTCGAGCGGTTGGCTCCTATAGTCTACAATCTTTTTTAAAAGATAATCAATGTCTGGCACCTAGTTAACCTCCTTAGCAAATTTGACTCTGTGTCCACGCACCACATGTCCGGCCATCTTTGGGTGTCTTGATGTGCCGGGTTCAATAATTCCGCAGTCCTTTAGCTGGCTGAGCACTGCTGTCCGGCTCAAACATATATCCTTAGCGAACGCATCGAATGCGCTGTTAATCAAGAATATATGAGAATCCCCGGTCCACCCAAGCAAATCTCTCACGGTACCGGTTTCTGTGATGAACGGAATCCGTGAGGAGTTCTTTGCTAGCCAGTCATAAAAAGCATCAGGCACCTGCTCTATGATGGGTACCTTGATAGCCTCGTAGCCGTAGATGGCGTCCAGAAAGTCAGATAGCTTGCTAGGCTTTTCCCTCAAGTGCATGGATAATATTTCGTCAGCCAGAACTATTGCTGTTAAGTTTGCTGTGTGTTGGTTAACAGCTCCCCTATAACGTTTCATATGCTCTCTCACTTGCTCGTTGAGCACCTTGAATCTCTCTTTGATTTGACCCCGGAAGCGTTGCACATAATCAATATAGATTGGGCCTATGTGACCGTAGTTATCCGACAGCATAGCGTACATTGCATCCGCTTTGCTCTGGTCTTCGAACGGTGCGCCATAGGCTTCTAGTACACGTGTTCGGATCCCCTGCAGGTTACTCTTGTCCGTGAGTGGAAACTCGCCGGAGGTAACGAAGCATAAACGCCATGAATCGACGGGTACGCTCTCAAGCCTTACGTTCGAACGTGCCTTTGACACCCCTTGAATGAGCTTGTATATCTCATTAACAAACTTCTCTTTTTCAAACTCGTTGAGCATTTGATATTCGTCCAGGCATAAGCCGATATCGTTGTGCTGCGCTGCTGCTCTTTCTAATCCAGTGATGGTCGAATTGAATGTCCGGATAACCTTTTCCGGATCACCATACAGGGAACAGGCCAGCTTTTGAGCGCAGGTCTTGCCTACCCCGGATTGATGGTTGAACATGTGAAAGAAGAATGAGCGCAGGTTAAGTATCTTGAGTAGTGCGCTGGATGCGTACGCAGCCATGACCGCGCGAACAAAGTAGTTTTTCCTCGCGTCCACCGCTCCTGCTACCCACGTACTAATATCTCCAGATGCTTCATATCCGGCAAACAGGTTAGTATCAACACACGCATCCGCTGACATTTTGAGTGGCACGAACTCACGCATGTTGTTGCTCCACCCTCCGCGCTGGTACTGCGTCTTGTAAGGCGTCTCAGGGTTGTAACGGAGCAAGTCACACATGAAGTTGGCTAATCGCTTTGAACTGCTCTCGGACACGTCAAGCCCCCTATCAGCGAGTTCAAGTATCTTGCGTCCGGACACGACATCCCCTCGTTTCACAGTCGTGTATATCCACCCTTTGATATGGTGCCGGAAGCAAAGTCGTACATACTCTAAGCCGGAATCATCCGTGAGGATAGCGTCAATGCAGATAGGTGTGCTTGTTACCAGCTTTGCGCTACCGTCCTCGTCGTAGCAGTAGATGCCACGCTTGGTGAAGGTGTAGCCGTTAGGCGTGTTGAAGGCAACAGGGCAGTCGTGTGATTTGCGTGCAAGCTCGTTGCGCTCCACCAGCACGGCTCCTGCCATCACCTTGTCCCAATTTTCTTTAAAGTTAATGCACTGCAGGTGCATGTCGGAAGGATCCTTGTATCCGATTGCAGCCGATGAAAGGCGATATACCTTTACATCAGACGCCCAAGCAGCACTGGCAATATCCCTGAAGAAATGCTCTCCGGCATCCTGCTTTTCGTCCGGTGGTTCGACTAATACATACACGTTCTTGACGTGCGGTATAACCTTTACAAAGTCTTTGTTGAATGCCGTTGCTCCGGGTACACCATATGCCGGAACTCGGTGGTGCCATAAGGTATGACAGTCTGACTCACCTTCGACAAAGACGATGCTCTCAGAGTTCTTGTTTAGGTCCAGCCATAGGCCATAGAGAGAGACAACATTCTTTTCGTCCCACCCAAACTTGGGCCGTCCTTCAGTCCGGTATCTAACTGCAGTAACGACACCCTCCGGATTCATGTATGGCATGGCAACGCAGTGTAGTTTCCACTGAGGATGCACCTTGTCTGTTACCGCCAGCGACATGAGGAATTCTGGTGGTATCTTCTTCATGTTGGAGTAGCCAGTCAGGGAGAGTGCTTCACGTGCGGAACGACTCTTCTTTTTCTTTGGCTCGTCAATGACTCCACCAAGCGCCATAACATGTTTAAATGCATCACCTGCAGAGAGATTAAGTACCTTCTCGAATATCTGGTGCCCGTTGCCAGTGCAAAGACAGGCTCCACGACATTGCCACATACCATTCTTACCGTTGAAGGTGAATGATGCGTGTTTATCATCATGCCCAGGTATCGGGCACGACATAGAGTAGTTGTCTCCGGTTGATTTTTTAGGCTTGCCCCAGGCAGCGAAAACATCTACCCAGTTAATGTGTAGCGCGTCATAGGCAGCCATCGGCTCACCCCCTTAACCGTTTGATAGGAGTTGCTTGATGGCCATCTTTTGACTATAGAAATCAATCGCTGCATCCCGCTCATGCTCCGGACCAATCTCAAACTTAGCTTTGCAGAACTCTGCACCGCCGGATGACTTACCCAGAAACAACGTGACAGTCGCCTGAAATTGAAACGGGTTCTTTCTTCGACCGATGAACGCATTTAAAAAGCTTTGGTATGCATTTAAGCTGGTGGGTGGAACATCCAAGATGTAGGGCATTGATTGCCCAGCCGGACAGAAATACACTCTGATTCGATTTGTACACGCCTTATGCCCGTCAACAAACTGGTTTAAAGGGCATGTCTCACACTCTATTTCGTTGCCAGTGATGCGCTCAATCCCTGTCTCGCCATCCTGACTTGCGCAATCCGGTGCCTTTTCATCCTCCGGCTTCTTATCAGCAAACGGAACTTTGTAATAAGCATTTGTCCGGTGGTGGTGCAGGATGGTGCCTTTAAGCTCAGTGAGGGCAACGCCATCCACCATGAACACTGTTGTTGTTCCTTGAGGGAACTTAATCGTCGGGTACCTGGCTTCTACACCGTTGAGCAAATCGTCCATGTTAAAGGCTAGTGGATCGAAAGGGATAGCAAGCTCTGTAGGGTTTGCATCCTCGCTAGGTGTCGCTTGATTTTTAAGCTCTCCCACCGAGCAAACCTCTTGCGCCTTAATTTCTTCGGGAACTGGCAGCGTTGCTTGTGGTTTTTCGCTTTTGGCTTTAAGGTCAACGGAAGACCCGAGACCGAGCGTGTCTAGTTTGCTGGTATCCATAGTTAGTTCCCTCCGGTTCGTCTGAGTGATACCGTGCTTACCTCGTGCACGTTGAGCTTGCTAGTTATCTCTCTAAGGTCTTGATTGTCTTTTATTTCTTCGTACAGACCGCTCAAAGCCCTGTAATGCACAGTCTCTTTGATTAAGTCTCCGTACTTATGAGCCTTGAGTTGCGTCAACAACTCAGGCTCATATTCTTTTTTCATCGTGCAGTAGCGCTTAGTCTCCGGCTTCACCGTGAAGCCATGTCGGGTTATTGATTGTGTGTCAGTTAGGACCATCGTAAGGTTGAGCTGCTTCTTCAGGTCTTCTAGTCTTCCTTCTCTTTTTTTGAGGTTGTCTTTGGTTTTTTTGATTCGTTCTGTGAGTCTAACAATTTCTTTAATGGCGTCCATTCCATACCCTCCGTCTCTGGATTAAACACAAACACGTTGTTCTCAGCATCAAGCTCTTTATACAGCTTTCTTTTGAGCGCCTTGAAGTACTGCAGGTTTTCTTTGACTTGCTCAAGGCTCTTCTCGATATTTTCAATCTTCCCGGTAATCCCGTTGATGGACTCAATTACTTGTAACGGGGAATTTGCCATAATCTCTTGCACCTGCGTGTCTAAATCCTTCTTTTCACCCATGCTCAATCACTCCATTTCTGAACGTAAATGTTCCAGTGCCGCTTCGACACTGGTTAATACACTGCTAAAGACTTGATGCTCATAGTCCGATAGTTCCTCAGCCGAACGCCTGTATAGCTGGTTGAGTCCTAGTAAGCTGGATTCCAGAGCATCGACGAATGGCAACAAGGATGCCTTCTTCTCGCTGTAGTACTCAAGTGCAATGTCAACATCGTGGTGCCTATCCTCAAGCGTTGCCACAATATCTTCATTCTTCATCGGCAAACATCTCCTTCATGGCTGTTATAGACCGCGCAACATCTTGCTTGTTTTGCACGGTGTTATAAACATGTTCGTCATAGCTATCAACAGTCGTCAAAAAGTACGAAGTGACCATACTCTCTTGACCAATGCGCCACATACGATATTCGGCTTGTTCTTTCTCTACGAACTTAAACGATAAACTGTAAAAGATAGATGCCGTGCCTTTGGTAAGCGTTATACCCGTTCCGGCAACGGAGGTTTGACAAACTAGGCAATCGATGTTGCCTTTCTGAAATTCGTCTATTAAATATTGTCTCTTATCTGGCTTCGTTTGTCCATAAAAGGCGTGAGCATTTATACCCATCCGATTACAAAAATCAATTAAGCCGTCCACTTCAGCCGTGAACTGACAGAACACAGCGAACTTGATTTGTTGCTCATGTAATTCACGTGCCAGGCTAATGAATCCTTCAATCTTTGACGTGTTCCCAAGCTTCCAAGCGTCCGGCTCCTCCTCGTCCGGAACAAACCCCCCAAGGAATCGCCGGAGTTTGGTGGCTAGCGTCAAAGCCCCTGCCTGATCGCCGGAGCTAATAGCTCTGATACCTTCTCGCTTGATAGCCTCCATCACTGCCCTGTCAGGCTCTTTCATAGTCACCGGAACAACTACGGTCCGGTACGGTGGCATGTCAACAACGTCAGCAAGTTCAAGGACCACTGCGTTAGCGTGGAACTTCGCGTATAGCTCAGCTAAATTGCGATACCCTACTTGCTCATAGTGGAACTTACCTTTCATTTTGGGCGATCTAAAAGGCACCCTGATGCACCTAACATGCCTCGCTTTAAAAGCCGTGTAGGATGGGTGGAATACCGTATCGTCGATGAACTTGTATACGCTCCAAAGGTTAAGCGGAGTGTTCTGGATTGGTGTGCCGGACAAACCAAGCCGATACTTTGCAGTAAGGGCTATTATGTGCAGTGCTTTTGATTGATTGCTGTCGGGAGTTCCAAGCGCGTGAACCTCATCACAAATCACCATGTCCGGCTTCCAGTGCTCAATAAAGTGTGCCGGATGAACAGTAACTTGCTTACTCACCGTCTTTTTGCCGTCCACAATCACTTCTGTTTCGACCGTCTCCTTGCGCCAGCACGATTCGTAGTTGACAACGACCATGCCAGTTTCGGGCAACGACTCAATCCACTTTGGCTTTTTGAAACGTTTTATATTAATCGCATCAACAGGCTCACGCATCAAGCCCTGCTCATACCACTTTACAAGCTCTCTAGTCCACGCATCGACAACTGCATTAGGGCATACGACTAAGACACGGGCTACGTTGTCCATGTCCATTAGTCGTTGCATTGACGCTATTGCCATTAAGGTTTTACCACTGCCCATTTTGGCTGCATACAGCCACTGCTTACCGTTGTTGTATCGCTCTATCGTCTCATTGACTATACTGCTCTGATAGTTCTTTAGCTTCAGCGTCGGTGCAGTCATAACCTAGCCCCTTTAGTAGTTCGCTCATTTTGTCGTCAATTAAGTCACTTTGTCCGGTATAGTGCGTGTTACTTTCAAGGAAATCAGCAATCATTTTAACTGTTTTCCACTTCAAGTAAATCGTGTTCTTGTGCGTTACCTTCGTGTTTCGTTTCATGGTATTTCTCCTTCGCTAATATCTTCAAGGTTACGTTCGGTCCGAATACTTTTTTCATGGCGTTCTGTGCGTTGTCATGTGAGAGTAACGATGAGTCCATGTCGATTTGCTTCTTCGCCAACACGCGCCACGCAAGGCACTTGACGTGATTGCTAAGGTTCGGGTTAAACTCTATGTCGCGCATTGTGACGCGCTTTATATGCCTTGCCAGTCCACATTGATTTTCGTAGGCATATCGGATAGTTAATTCTATTTCCGGTGTCATGTCGGGCGCGTGAGCGGTCATCCTGGCTTCGAATACAGCCGGAGAAATCAACCTGCCAGCACCCGACACGCTTGAACCGGATAGTAAGGTGTATACATTCTGTGCAAGCCGTGAGTCAGGATGCAATTTGAGTAGGTCTGAGTAGTAGTCGTGTAGTTCTGAACGCGTGTAGTTCCAGTCGTGCATGGTCAAAAACTCCAATGCAAGGTCTTCCACTAAGCTCATAACGTCACCGCCTATTTTAAAAAATATCGAGCGCCTAAAATAATACCATAACTTTAGGCGCTCGACAACTCTATTTATACTCGAACAATACGGCAAATCCAGCAGGGTTCAGAGATAACGTTGCTTTGTTCTCAACCGTATCATAAACGTCATTGCTTCTTTTTATAATGTCGTTCCAGCCGGATATAAATAATGCTACTTCGCTGAACTCCTCGATTGAAAGCTTCACATTCCCACGGTATATCTTTGTGTTATTTTCATCTTTCATGCAATCCCAAAGCCCCAAGGCTCTAATAGCTATCGGTGCTAATCGCATAGCATCACCACCGGATGAAGCGCTATCCGCTCATAGATTTTAAGGGCTTGTATATCCATGTCATCAAGCGACGCATGCCCCCCCTTACCATCACGCTTAGTGATAAAGAAATCACCG
>Ga0222674_1000127_pt1 | contig 39161 bp, 34 predicted proteins | sample AntAcemetagen866_FD_179804 | JGI IMG/M metagenome (GOLD analysis project Ga0222674, IMG submission 179804) | Saline water microbial communities from Ace Lake, Antarctica - #866 | ecosystem: Environmental > Aquatic > Non-marine Saline and Alkaline > Saline | place: Antarctica: Ace Lake...
CATAGGCCGCCAAGGCGGCTAGATAGCCCACGATTCAACAGCAGGTGGTAGATCCGCGCGGCAGTCCGAATTAGGTTTGAGAACCCACAGATTCTGCGGAAGAGCCAAAAAAATCGACAGCAACCCCAGCTAACAATTCCTCTTTAGAGTTCACCATAATCGTTTCCTGTTTGCGAATAACCTCCAGCAAGATATCGTGAACTTTTTTATAGTCACGGTGCGAGATACTTATAAAGCCAGAATAATGTAGGCTTTCAGAAGAAAATTTTTCGATATCGTTTACAGCTTTCGAAGCAATATTTAGGTGATACTTAGTGAAAAGGTTAGATTCGCTTGAAATATGGACCCTGTATTCTGTGATTTTTAACCCTTTATGGCCCTCAGATACTAGCCCTGTTCCTTCAAAAACTGCACAACTTTAGATATCCTCGAACGCGATTTTCAAAAAAAAGATGACAATGTATCGATACTATTTAACCTGCTAATTGAGATAGCGATATGAACAGCCGAATAAATCTAACTACTGTAGTATGTAGTCTTAGCTTCATCTGATACCTCTTTTTGAGCCTCGATTAAGATGGTCCTATCCCTATTTGACAGGTTATTATCCCAATGATCCTAATTTAGTCGGACTTTTGCCGAGTCTCGGAATCTAGGAGTCGAGATAAATGACATTTTCTTCTTCTGCTGGCTGCTGTACGAGGCTCTGATCGAAGTCAAACTCCACCTCCTATAACTTCATTGCGGCAAATACCTAGAGCTACGATTTTGTACCTGAGAAATATAAGAACAGCTTAAAGCTGCAAAAAAGTAAGTATTTTATTTACCGGCGTGATTGCGGTCGTTATGTCAGTTAGCTTCGAAGGTTCGATAAGGTCTGTATGGAAAACTCTAGGGTCTTACAGTGCTAGGTGCTTGTTACTGCCGGTTTTAGTTGGTTATATTTATCCGGGGCGTATTAGTGACAAAGCTTTTTCTGTTTCGGTACTGTCAGCTGCAGTGGGGATTACCTACTGGAGATTTAGTGAACACTCAGGCTTTTGGGCAGACGTCGATGAACTGTTTATTGCTGCAGTTATTTTGGTAGGTAGTAGCTTTTCAGGTGGGAACCAAACCTGAAATGTGGGTTAATAGCCGGAATCTTTACCTATATTTATGACTAAAAAGTCCGGGACTGTCATAAAAAACTTCTACTTAATGTCACTGGTGAAAACCTTTTTCTTGTGCGATCCTGAATTTAATATCGAAGGAGTCGCATATGGGAAAGAGTGGAAAAACTAGACTGAGTAAAATTATAGACGATGCAATTGAATCTAACGCCACCGTAGTGTTCTTGAAAGAAGGGTATGGTCGATTTGATGGTAAGTTCACAAAGGTGGGCGAGAGATTTGATCGGGTAGATGAAAGGTTCACAAAGGTCGACGAGAGATTTGATCGGATAGATGAAAGGTTCACAAAGGTGGACGAGAGATTTGATCGGATAGATGAAAGGTTCACAAAGGTGGACGAGAGATTTGATCAAATGGACAAGAGATTCGACCGGATGGACAGGAGATTCGACCGGATGGATGAAAGGTTTGGTCGGGTGGATAATAGGCTTGAGCGACTTGAGTCTTCAAGCTTACGGTATGGAATACTTCAAGAAGAAATGGATGCCAAGCTAGATACTCTAATTGAACTTGTTACTAACCCGATAAAGAAAACGGAAGACATTCCAAAGATTATAGATAAAATCGAAGATCATGAAGTGAGAGTTAGTGCCTTAGAGTACACAGTGAAGGCTAAATAGATCTGGAAATATAGATTATGTGTATAAGTTGAGATTTGAACTAACGAGATAGCATGTTAAGTTGAGAGTAAGTCGAACACCTGATAATGACGAATACTTCACTAAATTTAAACAAAAAGAATGCTAGGGTGGGCTACGAGCAAGCCATCCAGAAACTGTCAATCCACCGCTACGACCTTCAGGGTATTCGCTGCCATCTGGCTAATGATGGCATCATTTGATGTCTTAAAATCAGCCAAGTTTGAAACGAAAAAAATTGGACCTTCGTAAGTCACCTGCCTAAAATCTAAATCACTCTTGCGCAAAGTAAATGGGCTTCCATCCTCATCTGGAGGATAGTCATTGAATATTATCGTCTTCACACTGTTAGCTTTGACATAGGCTTTTACCACAGCAATATTTTGGTTGAGAGCAAGAAGAAAAGAAAGCTGCCTCTCGTCAAAACGAATTTCTGTCCACTGACCGTCCATTCCGTAAAGTTTTTGATCTCTGACAGTTGGGTAAACATCTACCACAATTCCCTCAGTTTTTAGAGTGTTTTTTAAAATATGAGCTTGCGCAACTATAGAGCTTAGTGCCCTCATGCGATCTGGTATCTCGATCGTTCCCGCTTCAACCAAAGTGCGATTTTGAGTCAAAAACTGATTAATATGCTCCTCTTCGATATGAGCACTCATCAAACTCAAACCCCACCAATCCCCAACAGCCAGATAGGGTTCATCTTTACTGCGATAATAAATCGAGTAATTATATTCGATAAAGCCAGGCGTTAAAAGAGTGAACATATCGCCTTGCTGATAATTTTCATTAAGATCTGGCTGAAAAATAACATTTCTACGCACATAAAGACCAACTAAATTTTCTAATTTTTCGAGGCGAGTTTTCTTTACGATGGGATCAGTGATCTCAATCTTTTCGGGAGCTTCCGGGACCGCAGGATCTTGATTTCCGGGAGGAGGTGAGCTTGTGTCATTTTTCTTCTTAAGTATTAAGCATGAGTAGAGTAGGGGCAAACAACAAAGCGTGAGCATCAACATTTGTTTCATCAATGATTTCTCCGAAAAATTAACGACTTAAGCACAGTGCCATAACGGCAGTTACCCCAATACGATCATTGTCCCACGTATGTGACGGTAAAATCAAGGGAGTCGAAGCAATAATTTTGAGGCTTATCAGGCATTTTTATTGTGGATAAAGTGGGTAACTGTCAGATTCCCTTGGCAATGACATTTTTACAAGTGTAGGGTCAAAGCCCTATTACACTCCTTCATACTTATCATTCAGCTGCTCCACCTTTTGCTTGGTTTCCTCTAGTCTTTTTTTCATAGACTCGATTAGGCCGTAACCTTGATCGACTTTTTCTATTAACTGATCAAGGTCGAGCTCCGGTTTTCCTACATCTGCAATGATACCTTCGACTTTATCAAGCATGTTTTGGTAGGTCTCTGATTCTTTCTTTGCCATTACCTGGCCTCCTTTTTTGTTACTTTCAATTGCAATACACCATCTAAAATTCGGGTAGAGACTTCTTGGTCTACTTCAATATCATTGAGGGATTTTAAGATTTTGTCTTTGTGGTAAATCTGGGTCCAGCCTTTTTTAAGCCATGGCCGAGGGTCTGTAGCTGTCAAGGTTTTCTCTAAATTTAAAGTGGAACTCTCTTTGGAATCGAGTGCTTGGCTGGCCGCTTGTTTGAGTTGATTAAAAATTTTATCTAATAAGCTGTCATCTTGAATTAGACGGTTGTTTGACCTTAGTATGAGGTTGTGGCTGAGTTGTTGCAGGAGGTTGCTACGGTGGTTTAATGAGTTGCTGGTGACTTTCTGGAGCTGTTGTCGGAGTCTTTGCTCCGTTGCTCTTTGTTGTTCTATTCGTCGTTCGATAACACAGATAAGATTAGTTGCGAGTTGCTGGACGTAGTCTTTTGTATTGTTAAAAATAGTGAGTATGAAGTCCGCTGCTGCCGTAGGCGTTTTTTCTCTGCGAAAACTAATTTCTTCCGCAATACAGATGTCTTCATGATGTCCGATCGCTGCTAAGATAGGTAGTGAGCAGTTTGCGACGGCCATTGCTACTTCTTTGCCGTCAAACCACCTTAAGTCTGCGGCGCTACCTCCGCCGCGAGTAATAACAATGATGTCACAATGCTGCTCAATAAGCGACGTTATCGCCCTAGGTATATCCGCAGTCACTTGGTCACCCTGCATCCGAGAGTCGCAAAATAATACTTCACCGCAAAATCCGTAAGACTCTAGTTGATCTGTGAAGTCCGTTTTAGCTCTAGAGTTATCTGCGCTAATTAATCCGACCTTAAACGGAAATTTAGTGAGGGTTAAGTTCTTGTTTTTTTTGTCCAGGCCCTTTTGTCTAAGGTCTTTTAGTAGAGCCTCGCGTGCTAAAGCAAGTGCGCCTTTAGTAAATGATGGGTCGATGTCTAAGATGTTTAAGCTGAGCTGTCCGCGATCTTTATATAAGCTAACCTGGCAAAGAACTCGAACTTTCATTCCGTCATCTAGTAAGTCATTAATGTGTTCTTGAGAGTATTTACTTTTAAGGTGGATGAGAGTGTTGTTCCATAGGGTCGAGTTTATGCTGACAGTTGCGCTGCTCCGACCTGATTGGGTTTTTGCCTCGGCTAAAGAGAAAAAAGTTCCGCTGCCACGGTGGGTGAGGTTTTGGATCTCTCCGACTACCCAAACTGTTGTGGGGAATGCCGTTGCAATAGTGAGTTGCACCTTTGATACAAGCTGAGATACCGTCACGCTATTTTCTGGTATTTCCACCGTAACAGGTTCATTTAGGTTAGTAGTTTTTTCTACGGTTCGACTGGTAGTGTGCTTTACTAATTTGTCTTGATCTAAACACCCTCCGCCAATTCGTTGGCAGAACTGCTCTAGTTCTTTAAGATTTTCTTCAGTGTTTTGAAGTTTCCAAATTTTATCATTACGGTCAAACCTAGCACCGAGTGCTTTGATGGCTTCTTTGTGAGGGTAGGTATGTCCGACGATCGCGAGGTGTTGATCCAATATTCTATAGTGTACAGACATATGATACCTACGCTTGCGGGGATTGTCGGTTCCGTAAAAACAACTTCCTTAGTAAAATTTCCATATCAAGTCGGATAAGGTAGACCGCAGGGACCAAAAACAAGACTAGTACGGTACCAAACATCAATCCATAGCCAAGTGCAATGGCAGCGGGCTGCAGAAATTTATCCATCCCGCCTATTCCGTAAACTAGAGGCAGTAGACCTAAGATTGTTGTTAGAGTCGTTAACCAAACTGCCCTAAATCGGCGCTTCCCAGCGTAAATAGCAGCATCAAATGGCGTCATGCCGCGGTCGATCGCTTTGTTTAAAAAATCGACCAACACGATCGAATCGTTTACTATCACTCCCGTGAGTCCAATGATTCCAATGAAGCCCAAGAAGCTTAAGGGTATTCCGTGAGCCGCAAATGCCCAAATCACTCCAATTAAGCCGAAGGGGATTGAAGTCATAACAACAAATGGTTGTGTTAAGCTGCTAAACTGGGTTGCTAGTATTAAGAAGATAAAAAACATTGCTGCTATAAAAGCATTCCGTAGACTCGCTAGGCTTTCACCTGTTTCTTCCCACTCACCGCCAGCTTCAATGATGACTCCAGGGTATTTCTTCTCTAATTTGGATAAATAGCTTAGCATACTTTTATTCACGGTCTCGCTGGTAGTTTTTACGTCATCAATGGAAGCTGTAATCGTGATAGTTCTCTTGTAGTCGCGGTGAAAAATCGCATTGACTCCGGGGGAACGTTCGATGAAAGTTACATCGGAAAGTTTAATGAGGTTACCCTGTAGGTTCGATATTGTGATGTTGTCTAATGATTTAAGAGTTTCTCGCTCTTGTTTGGGATAACGGACTCTGATTGCAATCCGATCTTCACCGTTTCTTACGTGACTTGCAACCTGACCCGCATAAGCGGCTCGGATATGTTGCGCTACCATGCTTACTGTGAGTAAAGCTCGGGATGTCGCATGATTGTCAATTTTGACTAGTATTTCTTCTTTTCCAGGTCGGTAGTTTTCCGAAACATCAAAGACTCCGTCTACTTTTGTTAATTCGGTTTGAATGGCCTTAGACACTGGTACAAGTTCATCGAGAATGTCTCCTTTTAGCCTAATAGCAACTGGCTTACCCACTGGTGGTCCGCTGCGCACCCGTTCAAAAATGACCCGAGTAAACCCCTGCTGCGCGGCTGTCTTTTCGATAGGGCCCCTAAGTTTTGCAATGATCTCTCTTGCGAGTAAGTCGCGGTCTTTTTCAGGAGTTAAAAAAACTTGGATCTGACCGACGTGAGACCCTCTCTGGGTAAACGGGTCGTTGCCATCAAGCTGTTGCTTACCTAGCATTGTGACGGTATCTAAAAGTTCATTGTCGGGGAGATTCTGTACTGTTTCCTCTAACGCCCTGAATTTTTCGCTAGTTTGCTCTAGGCTGCTAGTGACAGGTAGGTCGGCCTGAATGAAAAATGACTCAACTCCTTCCGGAGGGAATAACACCCAAGGCATCGCATAAAAAGAATACCCGAGAGTGCAGATAAATAATGCAGCGATCCCCGATAGGAAACTCCATCTTCGATGCAGAATTTTGGTTAGCCAAACCTCGTAAATCGAATTGATTTGTTCTCCCCATTGCGCGCGCTTCGCAATAAGGTTGCTGCGAGCTTGTACTGCTCTCCTTTTTTTACTTTTTTCTAATCGTTTCTTTCGTCGGTCGTGCCACCGAATAGCATCAAGTGCATGAGAGGGGAGTACCATCATTGCTTCGAGCAGGCTGGTGGTTAACGCGATAATAACCACAATAGGCATGTGTCTAATGAACTTCCCAAATATTCCGGACACCATTAGTAGTGGAGAAAATGCAGCGATGGAAGTTAAGATGGTAGCAGTTACCGGCCAAAAGACTTCCGATGTACCATCGATTGCGGCGTCAACCGGACTTGCGCCTCTTTCGTAATGCTGCCAAATATTCTCAGCGACAATAATAGCATCATCTACCAGCATTCCTAGTACAATGACTAGCGCAAACATGGTTATTAAATTAATTGTCATGCCCTGCATACCCATTACCGCAATAGAACCTAAAAATGCTACCGGCATACCGATAGCAGTTACGATTGCAATACCAGGAGAAAGAAAGAGTAAAAGAGATGCTAATACTAAGATGATTCCGAAGAGCCCGTTATTCATCAGAACACCAAGACGATTTCTTACGAAAATACTAAAGTCATTGACGAATGAAACCTGAACAGTATCACCGAGATTTTTTGTGGCTAAAAAGTCATGACTTTTTCGTTTAACTTCATCTACTAAACTGATGATGTCACCAGATGCACTTTTGACTACTTTTAAGTTAATCGATGGTATTCCATTTGTTCGATAGCTTTCTTTCTCATCGCTGAAAGTCGACTTGACCTCGGCAATGTCTTTTACTTTGATCGCGATGTTAGCGTCATTGGCACGCAGTACGATTTCACCGATTTCTTTAGCTGTTTTAACTTCACCAATGGTTCGGATCAAAAGCTCACCATCTTTTGTCTTAACAGCTCCTCCGGGGAGGTTAATATTGCGGGTAGTTAATGCTGCAACGACATCAATGAGCGAAAGGTTATAGCGCCTTAATTTTTCAGGAGACGCTTCGATCCAAAACTCTTTGTCGAGAAAGCCTTTCTTCTCAACTGTGGATACGTCGCTGATATCCTCAATTCGGTCGGTTAGTTCGTCAGCTAAGGCTCTTAACTCTTCGTAGGGAAGGTTGCCGCTTAACGCAACTTCTAAGACTGGTTGATTTTGAGTGTTAGCCTCGGTAACGATGGGCGGATCTTTTAAGTCTTCAGGGAGATCAGAAACCCTATCTACTGCACGTCTTATGTTTTCGAATGCCTTCCGTTTTTGACTCTCGGTCAGGTCGGGGTCGATCTTTATGACTAAGACGCTAATTCCTTCGACACTAATACTCGTGGTCTCTTCGATTTCTGAAATGGATTTTAACTCATGTTCGATGGGGGTTGTTATATATAATTCTACTTCTTTAGGACTCGCACCGGGGTACCTGGTACTCACTGATGCAATGTCGAAGTCTACCGCAGGAAATGCTTCTCGTTGCATGGTAAATGTATAGTAGATTCCTATACCCACTAACATAACTGTTAACAGGTTCATGAGTAACGAATGTTTAACTGCAAAGCGAATGATGGACATCTAGGTCACTCCATTGGGTATGCATGAAGTAAGTATTTTATTTGAGATTCCGAGTCTCGCATTCGTTTTTGTGCTAAGTACTTTTCATTTTTTGCCACTAAAACTTCCATCTCATAACGAATTACAGAAACTTGGTCACTGCGCGCTTGCTTTAATTTTGCTTGCTCTCGGCGTTGTTTTTGTTGAAAAGTCTTTATTTTTTTTTCTGCTTGTCTAAATCGTCTGTTTGCACCATTGAGTTCTGTGAATGCTATAGCAAGATCCCTTCGGAAATTACTTAATATCAATTGCCGTTGACTGGATAAACCTGCCATTTCTTCTGTTGCCGCTATGACACCACTTGCCGACTTTGTGTTTCCTATAGACATCTCTAGTTCTATACCAAACGCAACGAGGGGGTGCCGCGACTTCACAGCTTCTTTATATGCATCTGACGAAGACACATCCATTCCATTTTGTTTGTATCGGCCAAATAGGGATATTGATGGACGGCCTTGTTCTTTTGCAAAATCTCTTTTTAGTTCGGTAGTTTTCTGCTGTCCAGTGACTATGGCTAAATCAAGTCGTTGTTTTTTACCGAGTTCAAAACCGGCGGTGGTGTCTGTGGCCGGTAACGTGTGGAAGCTCTTGGAAAGTGGTGTATCTAGTTGATCTAAAGTCAACTTAGTACCCCCAGTTGGGTCGATATTCATTTCTAATCTTTTTAAAAGATTATCTTTCATAATATCTAGCTCAATCAACGAATCTTCTTGAGCAATGACCTGAGATGCTGCGGCAGCTTCGTCTACCCGGTCTGCGCGACCGACTTCTACTCTACGGCTCATTTGTTTCGAGAATTTTTTTGCTCGGTTGACTAGCTTCTGAGCGATCGCCATCTGTTCTTTAATCAGTATGAGGTTCCAATATAATGACTCAGTTTCTACTTGGATCTGTTGTTTGAGGAGTTTATTTTGGTATCGCTGCGACTCGGCTGCTGTGAGCATCATTTGCTCTTGGAGTCGGACCTCTCTAGCCCAAAAATTTCTCCATAATTCTTGACTAAGGTTAATTTCATATGCTGTCGAATTAGCTGGGTCGAAATTATTCGATGTAGGGGTCACGGTTGCAGAGCTTACCTCCGTTGAATTGTATAGATTTTCGGCTCTCGATTGCTCCCAACTAAGTTCGAGCTTGGTACCTGTACCGAAAAATCTCCTAATACCCACTTGGTAGCCACGTTGGGTTCTACGGTCACCCGCGAAGGTTGAGTTTTGCATCGTTTTATCATCGGCTTTTTCGTATTTTGCGAAAACGGTGCTATCAAAAGCAGCATTTACTTGGTTTGCTTCGGCAAGCTTACTTTTGAGCTGATAATTTGCTTGTTCAATGCGAGGAGAAGATTTACGGGCTTTTTCCAGTATTTGATCGAGCGTAAACGCTGATGAATCACCGCTTTTAGCGGTCAATAGTAGCAGAATTAGATAATACATCCAGTTAGTCATGGTATTGTTTATACACGATTTTTTTTCTAGTAAATAGATGAATCTGAGATATAAGCCAGCTTTATCGCCAGTGAAATGAGAATATATGCGAAATTTGGCTAATATTTATCTTAGTGTGGTAGTCGGCTACAGAAATTCTCTGGTTTTCCGATAATGGTGTTATGAAACACATCAAAGAATACAATCTGTTTATACACCGAGTCGGAGTGATCTTTTTCCCCGAAGAAGAAGGAATTACGGAGATTAAACCGTGTTGTCGTATCGGTTTTTTTTACCAACACAGATTTCCCGAGTTGGTTGAGTTCTGCAAAAAGAACCCCGAGTACCATATTATCTCCAAGGTTAGTAATGCTTCCGTATTTAATAAACCTATCGAATACGCTGTGTCATTTATGCTTGCGGAAGGTGACGACGATCCGCAGTTAGCACATTTACGAGCAATAGCGCCGAATTCCTTTGAACGAAGACATCGACTTTATACCAAAAGGCAAAGACGAGAGCCGTAGCGGCAGATATCGATCGATGTTGGTAACTTAAGCAAATACATCATTTCGTTTAGGTAGCCATTTATAGCTAAGTATTGGAATAAACGATCCGAAACTTCCTCAAAAATCGAAAAATAGTGTTTATCCGACACTTTTTTAGTGAGCTCTCTTTGAATCAGGTGTTCGTACAACGCATAAGAATCAAACAAATCGAAGTGATCGAAGTCATCGAATAGATAATCAAGAAAACTAGTAAGGTACTCTGGGCGAGTGGGGCAGAAGATATATTTGCCGTTTAAAGTTGTTCCAACCCGAAACGAAGCGATATCGGTAGGTAGTTGATTATTTGACATCGTATCACCTCTTAATTTTAAATAGTAGTGGTCTAAATTTTTTGTAGGAGAACGGACAGCTTACAACCCACCATCTCGGTGCTGTTTTATGCGGGGGTGGGTGCTTGCAAAGGTTTTGCCATACCCCGTGCGACCTGATTTTTACTTCACAACTAGTTTGATTGTGACACAAGTCGTCCTGCCAGCCTTTGGTGTTCGTGAGGATATCGAATCTTACCTCGGTTGCGTGGGATAAGGTGTTTACTAGATCAAAGCCTATAGAAGTCGTGAGTAGAAGAATGCTTAGACTTACTAGGCTTAAAGTTAATGAACCCGCCATCAGAAATCACCGAGCTGATCTTTGATTTGATTTTGATTGCTCTGTTCAATCTGTTGCTGGACTTCACTCATTTTTTCTTTGAAGATCTTAGCTATGAAACCCACGGCAGTCATGGAAAGTACGATCCCAAAAGCACTGACAATGACGTATTCTAATGCAGCTCCGCCTGATTCTTTATTTTTCCAAATTTTCATAAATCCCCCTTAGTTGTTATGGGGGCAAAGTTAGGTTAATCCCCCGGTTTGGGGAAGTGACGTGTGGTGCGGTTTTGAAAATGTCGGTCGCAGTCTGTTAGTAAGACTTTGCAAATAAGATATTTGTTTTAGTCTCTTTACCGGAGAAAATACAAGGAGCCGTAGGAGTATTCTGTTCTAATGGGATGCACCTCGCGGTTACTTTAAATGGTTTTATTTTTTCGGCCATCTCGGTGCAGTCGGTTGCTGGGCATAATGCGTATCCTGCAGAATCGCTGGCTTTGAAATATTCTTCAAAATCTTTAAATGTGGTAATTTCCTTGGTGTTTTCTTTTCGGTGTTTTTGCGCGCGTTCGAGTAAGTTCGATTGAATTTCTTCGAGTATATTTGTGACGCTCTCCACAAATTCAGACCTAGGTATACCCTTTTTCTCTTGGGTTGGTTGGTCACGACGTCCCATAAACACACTGTCATTTGCGATGTCTCTCGGGCCGACTTGCAAGCGAATTGGCACACCTTTTTTGATGTGATGCCAGGTTCTGACGCCGTTGGATAAATCGCGGTCATCAAACTCAACTAAAATTTTTCGATTATGAAAATACTTACTCTGTAGTTCTTTGCGAAGTTTGTCACAATACTCTAAAACTTGTGCGCGTTCGTCGTCGTTACGGTAGATCGGGATCAACGCGATGTGTTTAGGTGCTAACCTCGGTGGTAGGATGAGCCCGTCATCGTCACTATGAGTCATGATAAGTCCACCGATCAATCGTGTGGAAACACCCCATGATGTGGTCCAGGCAGTTTGTTCGGTTTCGTTTTTATCAATGAACTTTATACCAGCAGCTTTAGCGAAGTTTTGTCCTAAAAAGTGAGAGGTTCCCGCTTGTAAAGCTTTACCATCTTGCATGAGGGCTTCAATGGTATAAGTGCTTACGGCACCTGGGAATCGTTCATTCGAAGTCTTCTCACCTTTTATAACCGGCATGGCCATGTGGTTTTCGGCAAAGTCCGAATATACGTCAAGCATCTGCAAGGTTTCTTGTACTGCTTCGTCTTTGGTCTCGTGAACCGTATGGCCTTCTTGCCAAAGGAATTCGGTCGTTCTCAAGAAGAGTCTAGTACGCATCTCCCATCTTACGATGTTAGCCCATTGATTTATTAAGATCGGTAGGTCTCGGTAGGATTGAACCCACTTCGCGTAAGATTCTCCGATAATAGTTTCACTGGTTGGTCGTACGACTAACGGTTCATCTAACGGTGATGCTGGTTTTAATCCACCTTTTCCATCAGGCTCTAAACGATGATGCGTGACGACGGCACATTCTTTTGCGAAGCCTTCGACATGTTCTGCTTCTTTTTCTAGGTAGCTAAGTGGAATGAAAAGTGGAAAATAGGCATTCATATGACCTGTAGCTTTGAATTGATCATCAAGCTCTCGCTGCATCAGCTCCCATATTGCATATCCCCAGGGTTTTATGACCATGCAGCCGCGAACAACCGAGTGCTCGGCTAGATCAGCTTCTTTAATAACTTGCTGAAACCATTCAGGATAATCCTCACTTCGGAGAGGTGAGATAGCGTGTTTGGGCTGTTTGGCCATTTTTTTTCGGCTCCATCGCTCAGGGCGTTAAAAAGTTTAATCATGACATAAGATCGGTATAAAGGTAACAGTATTTATGACCCAAATTTATTAGGAGTTTCCGGTGTTTAATAAAGCCTCTTATCAGTCCAAGGATATATTGAAAGAACAGATCCAAGCTGCCCGTAGTGAGATCGATTGTGACCTCGTCATTAAAAACTGCAAGTTTCTTGATGTTTATTCGGGGGAGTTTTTGGTTGGTGATGTAGCGGTTCACAATGGCTATTTCGTCGGTACTCGTGAGAGTTACAACGGGAAGCAGGAGGTTGATGCTGGCGGGAGTTATTTGGTTCCTGGTTTTATTGATTCTCATGTTCATATTGAAAGTAGCATGATGACCCCGGTAAGGTTTCAGCAATCGGTATTACCTTGCGGAACGACCAGTGTCTTTTGGGACCCTCATGAAATTGCGAACGTAAAGGGTGTCAACGGAATCAAGTGGGCTCTGAATGCTTCAGAAGGTTTAGATTTAGATGTTTTCGTCATGGTACCCAGTTGCGTACCTTCGACTAGTCCGGCTATGGGGTTGGAGACCAGCGGTTTTGAGTTGGGACCAGGTGATATTGAAGAATTCCGTGATCATCCACGAGTCTTGGGTCTAGCTGAAATGATGAATTTCCCGGGGCTACTAATGGGAGATGATGATGTCGTATCGAAATTGGATTCATTTCAAAATATGAAACGTGATGGTCACTGCCCTGGTTTATCGGGAAAGGATCTGAATGCCTATGCAGCTGCTGGGATTCATAGTTGTCACGAATCGACTTCTTTTGAAGAAGCTAAAGAAAAAATGCAGAAAGGTTTTAATGTACTTATCCGAGAGGGGAGTTGTGCTAAAGACGCGCGACAGCTCCTGCCTCTTGTTAATGCTTATTCATCAGCGATTTTGGCGTTATGTTCAGACGATAGAAATCCACTTGATATCGCCGAAGAGGGTCATATCAGTTTCATCATTAACTTAGCGCTTAAGGCTGGTATTGCCCCACAGGATATTTTTCGCGTAGCTAGTTTTTCTGCAGCTCGTAGCTACGGATTGGAAGACCGCGGAGTTATTGCGCCTGGGCATTTGGCAGATTTTGTATTGGTGGAGACCGTCGATAAAGATAGTTGGAGCAATGGCGTGAAGCTCCAGGATGTTTACAAAAAAGGTAAATTAGTTGACCGCGAGGAACTGAAATCTCGAGCCCAAACTCAAACGGCCTTGGATGATGCTGTAAATATGAATTTAGCACAAGTCACTACCAAGGACTTCTTGGTCGAGGCTAACGCCAAAGATAAACAATCGGTGAAAGTCATCGGAGTGATACCCAGGCAGATCGTAACTGAGAATCTACAGGCGACTTTAAATGTTGAAAATGGTGGAGTGCATGCAGATATTGAAACGGATGTATTGAAAATCTCAGTTTTCGAACGCCATCACCGTAGTGGCCGACGAGGGATTGGTTTTGTTCAAGGTTTTGGGTTGAAATCTGGAGCAATCGCCACCTCAGTTAACCATGATTCGCATAATGCCATCGTAGTCGGTGCTAACGATGAAGCGATGGCTACGGCTTTAAACCGCCTAATTGAGATTGATGGTGGGGTCGTGGTGGTCGATCATCAGGGCAACTTCGAGGAGCTTGCTCTACCATACGGCGGTTTGATGAGTGATATTGAGCCAGGAGCGATAGCGGAGCATTTGAAAGCTCTGAAGAAAATGGCTGTAAGCCTTGGCTGTCAACTCGAAGAACCGTTTATCACCCTGTCGTTTCTGGCTTTACCTGTTATTCCTAGTTTGAAAATAACTGACCGAGGCCTCGTTGATGTAAATCAGTTTTCTCTCGTAGATGTGCTGAACTAAGAGGGCTTTCCTAATATATTTCTCTTAAGGCAGCATGTTCTGGAAAAATTTCAAAACTCCAGGTATATTCTAATATAGATTCACAACTAAATTAGAAGACTTTGAGGTTTTGATGCAATTACCGATCTATATGGATCATCATGCGACTACTCCCGTTGATCAAAGAGTTGTAGATGCGATGCTGCCTTATTTATGCGAAAAATTTGGTAATGCGGCGAGTTCACATTGTTTTGGTCGAGAGGTGAGAAGCCCCTGTCTTGCTGCTAGAACAGATGTTGCAAAGTTAATCGGAGCCGATGCAGAAGAAATTATTTTTACCAGTGGGGCGACCGAGTCTAATAACACGGTACTAAAAGGTATTGCAGAAGGTAATCAGCATAAGGGCCTTCATTTAATTAGTTGTGTTACCGAACATAAATCAATTTTAGATACACTAGAATATTTAGAAGGCCGTGGTTTTGATGTAACTATTCTACCAGTTGATTCAGATGGGAAGGTTCACCCCGATCAAGTTAAAAACGCGATTCGTCAGGGCAAAGAAGGTTCGACAGACAGAACTACTTTGGTGAGTTTGATGGGAGCTAATAATGAAATTGGCACTCTACATCCTATCGAAGAAATTGGATCGGTGCTTAGTGATTTAGATATCATCTTTCATGTCGACGGTGCTCAGACAGCCGGGAAGATTCCTTTTGATGTCAAAAAATGTCATGTAGATTTCCTCAGTATTAGCGGTCACAAAATATACGGACCGAAAGGAATTGGCGCTCTTTATATCCGCGATTGTGCGGTTGAAGAAATGAACTTAGGGCCGTTGCTTCACGGTGGCAGTCAAGAGGGCGGTATCCGTGCCGGAACTCTACCAGTGCACTTGGTAGTTGGTATAGGAATGGCTGCTCATTTATGTGCTCGTGATTACCTCGAAGAAGAAAATAAACGCCTAGCTGAATTAAGGTTTGTTTTACATGAGGGAATAAAGAGTTTCACCAATGTAACTCTAAATGGTCACGAATCAGATCGCCTTCCTGGAAATTTAAATCTAACTTTTCATGATATCGACGGAGAGCTACTTGGCCTTGGTTTGAAAGATATTGCAATTTCTTCTACTAGCGCATGTTCGGCAGGCTCCGCTAAGCCTTCTTATGTGTTAACTTCTATTGGCCGTAGTGACGATGAAGCTTTTTCTAGTGTTCGCTTTGGCCTGGGTCGGAGTAATACTGTCGAAGAGGTCGAGTATGTCATTGATCGAATCGAGCAGACTGTTAAAAAGTTTGCTAAGGTTGCTGGGTGAGTTCTCTGGTGCATGTAGCGTATTGAGTTTTTATGTGTGGGCTAAAGTCATAGCTTTTCGAGGCGTCGATAAATCATTTTACTTTCAAAATTCAGAACACAAATAGAATATGGCTTGCGGTAACAAAAAGACAGTAAAACCAGATTTTGGACACATAATCGCTCCGAAAGTCGATACGCCTAATAAAGTCCAGCCTATGCTTGAAGGTAGGGCTAATCCTGCAGTTTCGATTTCGTAAACTGACATTCCTGTCAAAAAAAGAACTGGTCCAAAGATAACGAACCAGAATGCGGCCATATTTTTATCATTGTCGATCCATACTGATTTCCAGAGTTTTGACCGGACAAAATTACGCCACTCGGCTCCATAAACCTTCGGACCCAAACCGAATAATACATGAATAATAGCCGTTGCCATCAAGAGAAGTCCATGTATACCTGCCATATTTATTCCTAGTGTTAAAGCCTTATAATAATATGAAGTTTATATATTCTACTGTAATTTCAAAACGTATCATTCTAGCTAAGTGATTTTAAAAATTCTTGAAAGATAACTTCTCCCTCGGGCCATTCACCAAATCCTGCTTCGACGTTGATGTGTCCCTTTGCTCCCATTGATACTAATTGACTTCCCCATTGTTTAGCAAAATATTGGGCTCTTTCTAGACTGCAGTAGGGATCATTTTCACTAGCAATGACTACCGAAGGGAATCGTAGCTTCGTCAATGCCATTGGTAAAAACCCCTTTACCTCACTAGGTGTATCGGATTGTTCGAGATCAGCCGGGCAGACTATAAATGCTCCTGCAACTTCACAGTTAGATTCTTTGGAAACTATTGCAGTGGTATTGCAGCCCAAACTATGTGTTATCAGAACTGGTGGAGTGGGTTGCGCGGAGATGGCTTGCTTTAAGCGTGATGTCCATGCAGACCTAGAGGGATTCATCCAGTTGTCTTGGGTGACTCTGGTCGCGTTTAGTTTTTTTTCCCATATTGACTGCCAGTGTTCATGGTCTGAGTTCTGCCAACCTGGAACGATGAGAATATTGTTTTTCATATGGCTAAGCCTACTGCATCTTTAATTAAAGTATAGGAAGTAATGGGTAGTCGAGTCGCTAATACTACCGGACCACCCTATAGTTATAACGGTTATGCCACCAAGGGCCTTCGAGTTTTACTCCGTATCGCCAGGTTGCTCTGGGCATATACTTGAGCATTCGCACCATACTTTTAGCGGCTGCTCTGGTGGTCTCGACGGCTGTCGATTGGTTATGCATAGTGATTCCTGAAATAAGCATCGGAGCTGGTATCAACTCTAATTTGAAGTCTTCACCCATTGCTTCGCTGTTTGCATCCTGATTCATTTCTTCCTGAATTCTTAAATTTTCTTCTAAACTTAATTCCATAAAAGAAGAGCCGTTAGGTGACTCCTCAAACCTTGTCATTGGTATGATGCGCTGGCTCTGGCCATTGATCTCTCTATTGTTTACGTAACCCTTCCAAATTACGCTTCCGTAAACGGTATCAAGACCGACTAAAATGCGTCTCGACGCATCGATTCGTCCTTTATTTACTAGGACCACATCACTTAAAGCATCTAGGAAGGTGTCTCCGATTTTTGGATCTTCGTATGATGGAGTTTCAGATTTTTCGTATTTTAAGATAGTCGGTAATGCGCTTGTGGCCTTCTCCAGTCCCGATTCGATGGCGTCTCCAACAGCAGCGACTGTATCTTGTGCTTTGCTTTCTCCGTGGGTATCGTAGTTACCACCAGTTAAGCATGAAAATAAGATGACTCGCGTGTTCTCGGCGAAGGTCTCTCTAGCGATGCTTTGGAGTTCAGCTTTGTTCTTAGTTAGAAACTCGGTGTTGATCCAGCCCTCGGTATGTTCGTCATCGGCGTTATCTGGCGTTCCGCTTGTGTGCGCTGCTAATGTGAATAACATACCTGGTAGACCATGAGTGGCGATTTTGAGGTATTTCACTGGTCCGTATTGCTGAGAAAGTTCTTGGAGTTGTGTGAATAGATCCATCGGATCTTTAAAGGTAATGGTTTTAAACTTTTCGTTGCCATATTTAACCCGTTCTGTGAGCGTCGAACCATTTGCTAGTGCGCCGGTGTAAAGGATGTCGGATTTATCAAAGCCTACCGCCAGCACAGCAATTTCATTATCAATTAAATCAGGCAAAGGCTCTGCATCCAGTACGGTGCTGGTGTAGTTTTTGTCTAGGTTTGTGTAGCTAAATAGTGACATCTCATTCAAAAATACCCAGCTCTGCGCTGGAACACTGAGGGCCGTCCAGGCTGCACTTCCTGCCCCTGCTGCGTAGGTAAAAGGCTTCAGCCAATTATTAACGGGTTTGTTAGAGAATTGAGTGAAACTTTCTTTCACTGCAGAAGGATAGCGGGTGATATTTCTTAGTCGTTTTAAAGTGGGACTATTTTTCATTTTCCATGGGCTGATGACTTCGTCAAATGCTTCGCCGTGCCGAGCTCGGCCTTGCTGATATACTTTGGCATTAATTCTTTGCATGATTACTGCTATGAGGATATTTCTCATACCTTGCAACCTGACATCTCCGGCAGTTACATGCCTTCCTTCTTCTAGTGATAATTGTTTGGCGAGTGCTTCGGCGTTGTAGACTTCGTATGCTCCAATTAGACCTTGGCTGATCCAAACCATCGCCGCTGCTTCTACTTGGTACATTCCGAAGTGGTTCTTAGTGGTTTGAAATAACTTTCCGTACCAGCTAGTGGCGGTAATTGGTCCTGCTATTACTCTCGGTAACGATGCGAACGCTGTGAATATATCAATATAGGTTCCGTAGTTCGTTAAAGCTAATATTCCATTTCGGTGAAATCGTTCAGCTGTACTTAGGCTAGAAGTCGCAAAAAATGTTGCTCGTGAGGCAATGTTTGCAGCTGTTACCACACCGGCGGTGGATAGTATGGTTGCGCCCCCGTACGTTACCGATAGCGCAGCGGCTGAAGGGATGTAAGCTAATCCTAACGTGATCACCGATAGGCCTATTGCTAAGCGGTAAGAATTTTCTTTCGTGTAAATTGCATTATCACGAGCTTCCTTAACATCAACTGCGAAGATTTGAGTCAGCTGGTTACGGTCATCGGCATTTATGAACAAGCCCTTGCGTTGCGAAGGTAATTGTTGGAGTTTTCGAATAATCAATCGCCCGTAATCGTCAACGTTATTTGAGCGAGTAGCAATTGCTTCGAAATAAGATCTTAATAAAAACTTCACACGATCGTGGTATTTAAATAAGTTAGCGACGGCATGGGGCTCTTCTGAAAATGCAATAGTGTGTTCAAGTAATGCGACATTTTTATGAACATCTTCAATGCTTTTGTTAACTGCTGTATTGTAAGATTTTTGGTAAGATGCGACGAAACCCTGATTCTTTTGGAAACCTTTCTCAGCGTAATTGAGTTTTTTTAGGACCTCATATAAAAAGTTCTTCATACGATTTTTTATCATTCCCGGCCTGATTTTTGGCGCGATTTCGGAAAAGTCATCAGGAAGACTGTTCGTGTCCTCTAATCGTTTCGAAACAATTCTCTGGAATTCAGTCATATATGGCGTCACAGATTCTTTTGTCGAAGATGTAATGGTTTCGTATAGCGATGTTAACTTGCTAGTAAAATCATTACTAAAGTACTCTGGTTGATTTTCGAAATATTTTATTGTTAATTTTATCTTTAATAAGTGAGATAAGATATTATCATCAAATTTCGCAGTTATTCGTATAGGGAATAAGGTTCGAAGAGCGGCAGAAGCTGAGAGGTTAGCTGCACGTACGTCTTCTTGCTTGTATAATTTAATAGCTTCATCTATGTGATTGATGGATGTATCAAGATTGGTTTCGTATCCGAAATTCTGGAGTGTTGTTATCTGTAGTTTACGAGTTACAGCTCCTTCGAGCATCACTTGCGTGGTAGCTAGACGGTCTATTTTTTTCCATTTTTCCTGTAGTGGTAAGAACTGGCTTAAGCTAGTGGTAGCTAGTGTCTTGTTTTTTTTGCTGTCAGTTACGCTTTGCTCAATAAGTTTTTGATATTGTTCTCGTGTTTTTCGAAACTCTTTTTTAAGGCCGAAGTGACTGACGAAGCGTTGTTTAATCGCGATATCGACAAACTCGGTAATTAAAAAATATGTAATGGTATACCTTTCGAAGTCGACGGGGTCAGTGCCTGTATTTTTCATGTTTAGTGTATTGTCGGACCGTAATCTTTGCGCTAACGCAAGTACAAGTTGATGTTCTTTTTCACTTAGCGTTCGTCTGGTAATTCCTGCATTTAATTTAGCATCAATTGCGTGACTGAACTCTGCCCATTGCTGACGATCAAGTAACAGGGCTTGGGCATCGGCCATGAATTTCTGACCTTCTGTGAGTCTGTTCTCATCGAATGCTTGCGCCGCTTGTACTATGAGCTCACGAGCTTCGACCTTATATTTGCTCTGACTTTTGTTAACTATTTCGACTTGTGCGCTGAGCTGACGTTGAAGAGACTCTTGGTGGTCGCTGCCGGCCTTGGCTGTAGCTATTCGTAAGGGGGTTATTTGTAGCATGAAAAACAACAAATAATAGGTACTAGTATTTACCATAGTCATTGCATCGACCTCCATTGCCGTCAGCAAGAGACACAAAGTGTTTTCAGTGAAAGCTGAAATTTATTTTTTGTGTAAATTATATTTGTTATTTATCTAATTCAACTAGATATCTATGTCAACCTTGAATTGGTCAACTGGCAAGTTTTGTTTTCAGAAGGTAAAAAAAAGGGCCAGAGTATAGACTTAGCCCCTAATTTATACTTAATACCGAGGTGACCTAGCGATTGCGGATGATGCTGCAAACATGCGCATATTTTCGTCCGTATTGATCTCTCCTGAACTCAATCGCAAAGCAGTATCGAGCACCAATAGTAAGGGTGCCACGGCCTCTTAACCAGTAGCGATTGCCGTTATCAGCATCGAGATGAATGTATCCATCTGTGAAGAGCGTTGTTCCGCAAAGCTCGATGTCACATGAGTAGTCGCCACTTTGATCTGAGGTATCTAAATCCACGGTCTCGAAAGTGTTGGCGAACGAAAGGTTTGATAAGAAGAAAATAAATCCTGCTGTAAAGATGAAACGGCGCATACAAATCTCCTAAAATTTAAAGTTAAACCTGCAATGTGAAGTATCTTTGACGTTGTATTTTGTCAAAGGAGACGGGGATTTTTCGTTCGCGTTGACAGAACGACACTAATTAGAGTTCTAATGGTATAATTTAGTAACAGCTATTATTACTGGACAATTTGAAAACGGGGATTCTATGAGCTTAATAAGAATATTCACTGCTATCTGTATTTTAGCGGCAATGGGTTGTAGTAAGAAAGAGGAAGAAGATAAATCTGAAGCTTTACCTAATGGGACGGCTGAATGTGTGACGAGTGAAGCGGAGCCGAAATCAAGTGATGGGGAAATGAAGTGGCAGATAAGCGGTGATTATTCTGGAGACCTGACTTATACCTGCTTTAAAATCCCTACTCTTACTGATGGGGATGCTGGCAGCACTACGTCTATAAGGGAAGATATAGGGGTTGTTTTCAATGACAATGGATCAGCGGGGGCGTATCAAGATACGGTGCATATTAGCGTATCTTTTTTTGAGGGATTTTATGAAGGATTGATGAGCTTTCGATTTTGTCCAAACCAATCTGATGATACGGTTGGAACTGCAGGGGGAGTTGTTAAAATCCGAACTCCTAAACTAGCTGACCCAACAGCAGTGGAAACTTCATACGACGTTTGGTTGCAAATGCGCTGTGACGATAGCACAGAACACATGGTAACAATTGACTCACATGATACTGAGACCAAAAGAGTAACTGGGCATTTTAGTAACGTTCCGTTTCGAACTGATGATAGTTTGAGACACGTTTCAGTTTCTGCCGAATTCTCCTTTGGGTATGAGTAGCTGCTTTAGTTGGCGACTCCTATAGCATTGAAGAACGCCTGTTGATTTGGCACGCGGCCCAAAAATTTAGTAATAAGCTCGAAGGGGTCTTGTGTTCCACCTGGCTCTAGAATCCATTTCCGGTAGTCATGCCCGGTTTCTGGATTGAATAGGCCTTCTTTATTAAACCTTGTGAACATGTCTTCGGCGTATACTTCTGACCATAGATAGCCGTAATATCCGGCATCGTAGCCAGCCATGATGTGACCAAAGCTCGCTTCTGGGTAGGTTCCATCTAGGCCGTCAATCATTGTGATTTCTTTTTCTAACTTTCTGTAGAGCGCGCTGGTATCAAAACTATTTCGATCGGTCCTAGTATATAACGCCATATCGTAGCTTGCATAAAATAGCTGACGAAGATACTTCATGCCAATATTGGCATTTTTTGCTGCTAAGAGTTTTTCGATCTGATCTTTGGGAAGGGGCTCACCGGTTTTGTAGTGAGAAGAAATTTTCTCTAAGCCTTCTTTCTTCCAAACCCAGTTCTCAAGCATTTGAGAAGGAGCTTCAACAAAATCTCTTTTCACACTGGTTCCTGAGAAGCTTGCGTAAGGAGCGGTTGTAAGTATTTGGTGCATGATGTGACCGAACTCATGAAACAACGTCTCGACTTGATCGTGAAGTAGCAATGAGGGGTTTTCTCCGATCGGAGCGTTGAAGTTGGCGACTATTGAAGATACTGGTTTTCTGTAGCTTCCATCATCCATCTCTCGTCCACTAATAAGAGTGAATGCAGCAGCATGACCGTACTTTCCGTCTCGAGGAAATAGGTCCATGTAAAAATAGGCTCTGATATCGTTGCTATCTTTGTCCATCACCGCGTAGGCCTTCACGCTGTCATGCCATTTAGGCGCGTCAACGATCTCTACAAACTTAACCCCCAACATATTTTGATAGATATCAAACATACCCGTGAGGACTTTTTCTAAAGGAAAGTATTCCTTAATTTTTTGGCTATCTACTTGGTATTTGGTTTTCTTAAGTTGATTCGAGTAATAAGACCTGTCCCAGGGCTTAAGAGTGTTTTTCGTGGTCTTGTAATCTTTGTTTTTAAGAGCTAACAGTTCTTTAATGTCTTGCTTACCCTTTTGTTGCAATTTAGATCTCAGCGAAGCCAGGAATGCATTAACGGTTTCAGGGTTTTTCGCCATCTTTTTAGATAGGTTGAATGCTGCGTGAGTTGGGTAACCGAGCATTTTCGCCAAATCAAAGCGAATCTGGATAGCTTCTTGTAACAATTCGCGGTTTTTTGTGCCGCCACGTTTTGAAAACTTTGTCATAAGTTTTTTACGAGTTTCAGCGTTTTTGGCATTTTGCAGGAATGGATAAATATGGGGGTACTTGAGAGTTAGTATGTAAAGGTTCCCGTCTTTCTCAAGACCTTCAATAAAGTCTTGAGGCATTCCATCAAGTTCTTTAAGGGTTACTTTTGTCGGATCTTTCCATTCGTTTAGGCTAGTACTGAACTGTGTAGTAAGATCGACCAACCTCTTGTTCATCTGTATGAACTTTTTTCTACTTGCCTCGTCGAGAGCAAGGCCGTTTCGAACATAAGCATCGATGGTTTCGTCTAGTAGCTTTTGATCAATTTTAGATAATTCAGGTTTGTCACCTTTCACACTAGCGAAAATGTCGTAAAGGTCTTTGCGAGTAAAGATATCGACGAATACTTTACTAACTTCTTTTTCGCATTCATCGGCAGCATTGCGAAGTTTAGGGTTTGTTGAGACATATTTGTGAAATGTTAAGGGATCTGTTGTAAAAACATAGTCACCAGTAACCGATTCAAATTTCTTAATGGCTGATTCAAAGGTTCGCTGGTTTGCTTGTATATTTGCGATCGATTCGAGTCGATTCAGTAGAAGGATTTTAGCTTGGGAACAGAGTTCTTTTATTTCTTCTGGAGTCTGCTGCCAACTGAGCGGGAATTTATCTGATTCTTTGATAGTAGATGTGCTGTTTTCTTGGTTTTTTTTGTAATAAAAAAGTGCGCCAAAAAGAATTGCTACAAAAATGATTCCACCGAGACGTTTCATATGCTTGGGTTCCTTTCCTTAAGATGCTTTCCGTTCTCTCGTGAGAACAGAGGCTAAAATAGATATAGTTAATATAGATGCGATAACTGCGAGTGATTGCCCTGGTGACAACCAATGTCCTCCATTGGGATTGGGTAACCAAAAGTCTACCACCATTTTTAAGCCAACAAAGATTAATATTAAACTTAAGCCGTATTTCAGAAATCTAAATAAATGCATGACACCGGCCAGAAGAAAGTATAGCGACCTAAGCCCTAAGATTGCGAAGATATTTGATGAGAATACTATGAAAGGATCTCTGGTAATTCCAAAGATTGCTGGAACGCTATCGATCGCAAATAAAACATCGCTACTTTCGATGACTAAAAGTACTAGGAAAAGATTTGTAGCATAGGTTTTGCCGTTTTCTCTAACAAAAAACTCATGGTTATGAGGAGACGGATGAATGTTGAAAAACTTGGTACCTAGTCGATACAGTATATTATTTTCAGGGTGTAGATCTTCGTCGGAGTGTAACATCAGTTTAATGCCGGTGAAGACCAAGAATGCACCAAATACCCACATGATCCATTCAAAGCGATGAATCAACTCTGCACCGAGCATAACGAATATTAACCGTAAAATAATCGCGCCCAGAATTCCCCAAAATAACACTCTATGTTGGTTTTTGAGAGGGATCTGGAAGAAATTAAAAATCACGACAAATACGAAAACATTATCCATCGATAGCGACCACTCGACGACGTAACCGGAAAGAAACTCAATAGCCTTCTGCTCGCCAGCCCAATAATACACTAAGGCGTTGAATGACAAAGCGACTGAGCACCACCCCAGGGTCCAGAATGCTGACTCCTTGAGTGTTGGTTCGGTATCTTTCTTATGGAAGACGAATAAGTCTAAGAGCAGCACTGTCGAGACAATGCTAGAAAATATGATCCAATGATGGGATGACCAGTCGTAGGGTTCGCTCAATTGTTTATCCTATCTTTATTCATCATAGGGTATCATGTTCAGCTGGGGGTATTCCATATAAATATCAATGAAGTATTGCTAATTTTGCTGACTGGACTGGTAGCCGGGTTTATTAACTCGATTGCTGGTGGTGGTTCCGTATTGACTTTGCCACTTCTGATATTTATGGGCCTTCCTTCTGGAGTAGCTAATGGTACAAACCGGGTATCGATACTTTTTCAAGCCTTGGGCTCAGCTTTTAACTATCACCGTCTCGGTGTTGGTGAAATGGCGTGGGTTCGGCTGCTTTTTTTACCTACAATTGCTGGTTCTCTGATCGGAGTCCAGTTAGCATTGATATCTGGAGATTTAGTTTTTAACCGAATTCTAGCGTTGTTGATGGTCGTAGTCTTGTTTCTTATTGTTTTTAGTAAACCAAAAGATCCAGACCGTATGATTCCTTACCAAGAAATAAGCCGAAATAGGAAGCTTGTATGCGTATTTTTGTTCTTTTTAATTGGTATCTATGGTGGGTTTATACAGGCAGGAGCGGGGTTTGTTATGCTGCTAGTGCTTACGCGGGTAGCGAGAGTAAACCTTCACCAGGCGAACTTTATTAAGCTAGCGATCGTTGCAGTATATACTGTTTTAGCTTTAGCTATCTTTGCTCAGAGTGGGAAGGTTTCCTGGGGTATTGGTAGTGTATTGGCAGTGGGAATGGTTGTGGGAGGGTATCTTGGCAGTAAAACTGCGGTTAAGAGAGGTCCTGTATTTGTAAAATGGGTTATAGCTGTTGCGATTATTTGTTTTTCGGTGAAACTATTGCTTTTTTAGTAATAAATAAATTCTTTAAATATGTTGTAAAGGTTGACTTAGTATTGTCGCCATCTGCCATAACCCATAGTGCTGTAATTATTATTTCTTTCTTAAACTTGTGATCAACCAAATTCCAGCCATCACTTTGTAGTTTATTTGGCAGGGCTATGTAGCGCATAGAGCTTGAATATGGTGATTTCCAACTACTAAGTGGTTGGTGTTTTGAGCCGGCTATTAGATATTCCATGTGATCTGACGGGTGAAAAAGAATGTTCTTTATTTTCTTGATCCAAGCTGGAGCGAAAAAGGGGACCATGGGTGCCTTTCCGGATATACATAAGCCTATACGTAAAGGAAAATCATCCCCAGATTTGGTCGTTTCGTGTTTTGCAGATTTTGTTTTGATTTGGCCTTTGGTCTTCCATAGGAAAGAGACTCTCTCTAAGGTAGTGATTTTTTTTAGAGGGAGTACCAGCGCACTAGATGATTTATTGACAGTCATCTCTAAAGTATTCTTTGAAAATTGATATTTTGTCTTTTTGATTCCATCAAAATTTATCTCGTGAAAAGATTTGAGGTCTAATGGGATTTCCTCTGCAGCGTAGCTGCTGTTTGAGAAAACGAGTAAAATAAGAATGGTTAGAGTACTTAAGAAATCTTTCATATATGTATTCTCTTTGGTTTTAAAGCTAACAGAGACTATAATCACACTAGCATATAATGGGTGGTTAGGCTTTATACGTTTAGGTAGGGTGTGAGTTTTACTTTGAATTTATTGTTATTTATTTGTTAACCCAATTATTATCGAGTGCTAGAATTTCGCCAGGAGCCATTCATATATTATGGTTTTATCCGATATATGATTACCGATAATTTCTCAGATGAGGGTCATGCAAAGGTGAGATACAGACTTATAATAACGATATTTCCGCTGATTTGCGTCGGTTGTCTTAGCTGTAAGAAAAAGGCTGATGACGAGGAGCTTCAGGTTGGGCGTAAGGATGCGTTTAGCAGTAAAGATATCCAATCGGTGTTTATTTTATTTGAAAAAAAATCAGTCGAACCTTGGACTGTAAATAAGCCTTATTTAGTGGGGGTTTTCGCTAATAAGAGTCAGGGGAATATCCGAGACGGCGTCTCTTGGAGTGTCAGTGATACTGACTTAGTACACTTCAGTAACAAGACGGGAGTTTTTTCGGCTGTTGATGAAGGGGAGTTGACCTTAACCGCGAAATATATGGACGTTACTGTGACTAAAGATATTACTGTTTCTTATATCGACGGATCTTTGTTACGAGATCTGATAGACCCTGGTGATGTGGCAGCGACCCAGGTGGTGGGAGAGGGTAAAGTTGATTTATCTTGGACGGTTGCTGAATATCATGTTGAGGGCGTGAAAGTGTCCTATCTTGAGGGTGGTGCAGAGCCTGCAAAGAAATGTGCTGGTGGCGACGGTGAGGTAGCTATTAGTTTTGATGATCTTGTTGAAAAAACTTCCTATCAATTGACCGGATTGACGTTAGGTAAAACTTATCAGATTCGAATATGTTCCGTGCAACGTATTTTTGTAGAGCAAGAAGAGATGCGTAGGTCATCTGAAGGCAAAGTGATTACCATTACTTTGTGAGTATTGCTCCGAGAGTAAAGCAGTAGGCAATGTTGATGGCTATAAGTATGTAGCACCATAGGTTACTGATTTGAGTAGGTAGTTGCTCAAAAACCCATCTTCGGTAAATGATTTCGGCTGATAGCGACATGATTATGAGCATCAATCCGATGTAAAATAATTTCTTCAATTATTTAAAACCTCGTTTAGGTAAGTAATTTGTTTTCGGTAGGCGGGAATTAGCTCAAGTGCTTCTTGCCAATATTTTTTTGCTAGAGATTTGTCGCCTAGGCATTGATGTAGGTCGCCCCATACTCTGCTTAGTCCTGCGTGATTGATGTTTAGCGCGTTTGCTTGCTGCAGTTTTTTTCTTGCTTCTTCGCAGTTTTTTTGACGAATCATCGTTTGGGCATCAGAGGTTAGTTTTAGTGATTTTTTAAGTTGATAGAATTCCCGTTCCGATACCTCGGAATCAACTGGCAGTGAGTAGATTGGAATAGGTTTTCGTCTAGCGAACGACTTCTTAAGATCAAACCCATGAAATGACCCGATAAGGGATGGACCCTCTGAAACAAACATCGATTGAGTGTTAGAGTTGTAGATCACCGAGTGAGATGCGATTAGTGAGTCGATTGCACGCCGGTTTCCTAGGTGAAGATTTTTACCGTCGAGGTTTTTTTTGTCGCGTAAAAATTCAAGGATTTTTAGTTCTGCTTGTTTGTCATTAAGGTTATTTTGGCTGTATGATTCGATCAATTGTTGACCTCGTTCGAAACGGTGTTTTGTAGTCAAGTCCCGCTGGCGGTATTGGTTTACAGTATCTTTCTTGAAGACTGGGTCGCTAAGATGATTCGTGACTACGTGGTTACTAGATATTTTATGTATTTTTGTACGGTTTGGTGATTTTTCTATTTGGTATAGATTGCCGCCATCACTAACAGTAAAAGTATCGGTAATAAATATCTTAGATGCTTTTATGATATCGACAGCTTCTTCTGCGTTTTTTGCGGTTTGTAATGCTTTGGTTACGACCAAGGTAGTGGGGGTGCCATAGCGTCGGAAGTCACGACTACCTGCAGCATTAATCGAGATATAAACCCCATGCTCATTAATTCCGGTTACTGCACCAACCATTCCAGCCCAGATGATCGACACATATGCGTTGCCTTCGTTTGGGAGATGCCATTGAATGGTTTTTTGTTCGTCGAATATCCGACCGACTTCAAAGTCAAAATTCCTTCCGATTAACCATGACCCTTGGTGTTTTAAGCCGAAAAGAGTGCAGCCGTAGTCTTCTCTTTCGATATCGACGAACGCTTGACCGATTTCGTGGATTCCATGATATGCAAGTTGTCTCGTATATCTATCAAGTAAATGGTTGTACTTAGAAAGCCCGGCACGCGAGGTCCCATACATCTGCTCAAGAAAGTTTTTATCGATATACTCGTCGACACCCCAAAACCATCTCATTGCAGAAAATATAAAACTGTAACGTAAAATAGGATTAGAAAAAAAATGATTAAACTCGCTCATGAGTTTTTCTTCTTGTTGGGCCATAATATTTTTCATAAGTCGCCCAGTCATCAAGCCTCTTTGGTAGGGTGAACCAACGAGAACAAGTTGGTTGATTGGACTCTGAGGTTTAGGGATAAGGTAGCTTTTGGGGGTGTCGCTTAGGTTTTCCTGTAAACCGCTGGGCTGTGGCAATGTAGATAGATGCACCAGTGCTACACAATAGGTGACGCATGATAATATTAGGCCAATAGAAAGTAGGCAGAAGAGCTTTAAAAATGAGTGGTTTACCTTCATCATCGTGTCAATCCTAGCAGTCGATTAACTCATTGTCTCGCGGTAGTTTTTAGGCTAGATTGATTTGCTATGACGAATACTAGGGAGCCATTGTTAGCGGAAGTTATTGATCTTATTGTGGAATCTTTGAATCTGCATTTTGTTGAAAAGTCCGAACTGGGACCCGAGACAGTTCTTGGTCTAACTAGGGAGCCATTGTTAGCGGAAGTTATTGATCTTATTGTGGAATCTTTGAATCTGCATTTTGTTGAAAAGTCCGAACTGGGACCCGAGACAGTTCTTGGTCTAGGTGGCTTAGAGCTTGATTCTATCGATATCTTGGAAGTCGTCGTGGGTATTGAAAAACGTTATTCCATAAAAATTAAAAATGCAGAAGAGGGCAAGAAGGTTTTTGCTTCCATCGGATCTATTATAGAATTCATTCAAGAAAATCAAGGAGCCTCAAGTGAGTCCGGCCAGCCCAAAAGCTAGAAGACCTGTGGGTATTTCTGGCGTTGGTGTTGTATCTCCAGCCGGTGTCGGTTCAGAACTATTCTGGACGGAAGCGGTGGAAGGGCGGAGTTCCATTCGAACCGACGAGTTTGGTCGGTATGTCGGGCGTGTTTCAGCTGATGATTTATCTTTGATGTCGGAAAAGGTGTTGAAGTCTGACCAATGGGCGCTTGTTCAAGGGCGTTATAATGATCTTTCACTTAGTGTTAGCCATACCATTAGTATGACAGCAATGGCAGAAGCCCTGAATCAGGCTGGTTGGTCTCAACTGAACGATGATGATGGCTTGATCTTAGCGACGACTACGGGGTTGGTTACTCATTGGGAAACTGCATTAGCAAATTTTTCCGAAGAGAAAAAAGATTACGATGAGATAACTGGGCGCATGAAGTACCAAAGCCTCGGGTGTATTTTAGATCATTTAGCTATTAGTCAAGATTTTTCAGGGCCTAAGCTTCTTGTTACATCCGCTTGCGCAGCAGGGACGCAGGCCTTGGCACTCGCGTGCGAATGGTTGCAATCTGGCAAGGTTAAACGCTGCCTTGTAGGTGGGGTTGAGGTGTTGTCGCAATTAACCTTAAAAGGTTTCGAAAGCTTTCAATTACTATCGGGTGAATTAGCTCGTCCCTTCGACTTGCATCGAAGTGGTATTAACCTCTCGGAAGGAGCAGGGTTTCTCTGTTTGGAGTTAAGTCCGAAGTCGAAGCCTTTAGCAATGTTATGTGGTGGAGGGATAGCGTCAGATGGCTATCATATGACAGCACCTGACCCGAATGGTTTGGGATCGGCTTATGCGATGCGTCAAGCTATCGACCGCTCTGGTATTAGCACTAATGATATTGATTGGGTTCATACCCATGGGACCGGATCGACACATAATGATGCGGCGGAGGCTAAGGCTATTCGTGCGGTGTTTGGCGAAAAAGATATAGCCGTGTCATCTTCTAAGGCTATTCACGGCCATATGCTGGCAGCTTCTGGTACAGTTGAAAGTATTTTGTGCGTTATGTCGTTAGCTAAAGAAGTTATGCTAGGAACGTTAAATCATATTACCAGTGACCCTGATATCTCGCTTAGTGTGAATGACAATACGCACTCCGATCCGATGAACTATGTTCTTAAGAATACTTTAGGCTTTGGCGGCTCAAATGGTGCGGTGGTATTTTCAAAATATGGTGCGAGGTAGTGCGTGTCTGAAGTTTATTTTATGGATGGAGAAATAGTTGAGGCTGCAAGGTCTCAAGTCTATGCCAAACAACCTAAGTTTCGTCGAGCAAGTCGAGGGATGATGTTAGGATATGCTGCGCTGGACTCATTATTCCGCCGACAGAGTTGGCTGTATAAGTTTGTTAACGAGCGACGCCTAGGGCTGGTGATCGGAACCAGCCAGGGAGAGTTTGAAACGACCAAGGAATTCCTGACAACATTGGTAGAAAAAGATATCGCGCGGCCCATTTTATTTCAAAATAGTCTCCATAATGCGATTTTAGGCTTCCTAAGTATTGAGTTTGGGCTAAAAGGTGCATCGATGACTGTCAGTAACCAGATGTTCTCGGGTGAAGATGCTGTGAGCACCAGTATTGATTTTTTAAGGTCTGGTTGGTGTGATGCGTGTATTGCGATAGGCTTAGATATTAAAGTTGAAGCGTTGAGTCCTGTCTGGAAAAATCTTGACCCACCTACAGTGAATAGAGGAGAGGGTGCCGGTGCGGTGCTCTTGGTGAATCAGTCCGGCCTATCTGATATTTCTGGGCAGACTCCACTGAGCCGGCTATCGAGCGTTAATGTATCCGAAGATCAATCCCCCGCAACACTTATATTCGATCAATATTACGATTCTAATGGAATTTCTGTTTTTATCGAAAAATTTCGCAATAATCCTCAGAGTCAGAAAGTCATCATTGAAAAACCTTCGGGATGCTCTAGTTATTTTCAACTTGAGGCTGAGTGATGTTTGATATCTTCGGTCCTTGCATTAGAACCATTCCAGTAGTCGCCCAAAAGAAAGTCATTTACTTGACCTTTGATGATGGTCCGGATCCAGTGCTTACTCCTAAAGTTTTGACGTTACTGGAAAGATATCAGGCTACGGCTACATTTTTTATGATAGCTGATAGGGCCGCGTCCAACACTGAAATCGTAAAAGAGGTTCAAGACGCGGGTCATTCGATCGGCAATCACTCTCTAGACCACAATACTAGATATTTTTTCTCTTCTTTTGAAGTTATGTCTGACTGGATTCTACGTAGTGAGGCAGTGTTTAAAGAGAGTTTGGGTATAACACCCGTTGGGTTTAGATCACCCGCTGGTGTGCAAACACCGACCCTACACAGGGTATTGAAAAGCCTCGATTTGCCTATGGTTCACTGGAGCAAGCGGTTTTTTGATTCAACCTTTAGGTGGAGTAGTGATAAGGCATTACGGTCTCTTGAGCATACTCAGCCGGGGCAGATCGTTTTGCTCCATGACCTCCAAAAAACTAAGCATGTGGATCATTTTCTGAGTACCTTGGAGTTATATCTAGAAAAGGCTCAATCCTTGGGAATATCTTTTAGAGCTATTACCTCAGAAGATATTTCCCGGTGCTTAAAATAGTAGTATAGTGGTAGAACAGTGGAACCGTTTAAGAAAGGTTTATTAGATAATGGAAGAGGCAGATAACCCCATATTGTATAAGATACGGCACTCTCTTGCTCATGTGCTCGCGCAGGCTGTAAAACAAAAATACCCTGATGCAAAGCTTGGGTTTGGACCTCCTACGGATTCTGGGTTTTTCTATGATTTTGACTTTGGCACAGAAGTGTTGAGCGAATCAGATCTAAAAGATATCGAAAAATCGATGAAAAAAATTGTACGACAAAAGCAGGAGTTTAAAAAAAGCGACTGTAAGATCGGTGATGCGGTAAAAAAGCTGAGTGATGTAAACGAGCCTTATAAGGTAGAAAATGCAAATAGCCTAGCAGAGCGGGGCGTTGAAACTTTTTCTTTTTATGAAAATGGTTCTTTTGTTGATTTGTGCGAAGGCCCTCATGTCGAAAACACCGGTGACTTAGCGGGTGCGGCATTTAAGCTTGACCGTATCGCAGGAGCTTATTGGCTTGGCGATGAGAAAAATAAAATGCTCACTAGGATTTACGCGTTAGCATTTGAGGTGCGGGAAGATCTTGATGAGTATCTAAAGCGTCGCCAGCTAGCACAGAAGTTTGATCATAAAAAACTCGGTAAAGAACTTGATATCTATACTCAAAACGACCTCATTGGTAAGGGGCTTATTTTATGGATGCCTAACGGGACTGTTATTCGAGATGAGATTGAGAAATACGCATGTGAAATGGAATTTAAATATGGTTATCAAAGAGTAGCAACTCCACAGATTGCGAAGGCTGATCTATACAAAAAATCTCAACACCTTCCAGCTTATAAAGAATCTATGTTTCCACCGATGGTGGTGGAAGAGGATGGAGGGGAACCTACGGAATATTACTTGAAGCCGATGAATTGTCCGCATCATCACCTTATCTTTGATGCGCGGGTTCGAAGTTATAAAGAACTTCCTATTAGATTCGCTGAATACGGAGTTAATTATAGGTATGAGCAATCAGGGGAATTATCTGGCTTGATTCGGGTTAGGTGTATGACTTTGAATGATGCCCATATCTACCTGACTCATGATCAATTCAAGGAAGAGTTTCGTAGTGTAATGAAACTCTATCAAGAGTTTTACGATACCTTTAAATTGACCGAGTATAGCTTCAGACTGTCAATCCGTGGTGAGGGTAACAAGGATAAGTTCAAGGGTGATGATGCGATGTGGACCCGTGGGGAAACGTTGCTCGCAGAAGTACTCGATGAGCTTGGTATAGAGTATTATGTGGGTGAAGGCGAAGCTGCTTTTTACGGACCTAAAGTAGATATTCAGTTTAAAAACCTTATGGGTCGAGAAGAAACAGTCTCGACTATTCAGGTGGACTATTTAAGTCCCGAAAATTTTGGTCTTAAGTATATCGATGAACATGGTGCTGAGCAGGTTCCGCTTATTATTCACCGCGCTCCACTATCTACTCACGAAAGATTCATTAGTTTTTTAATTGAATACTACGGTGGTGCTTTTCCAAGTTGGTGTGCACCGGTCCAAGTGACCATGATTCCCGTGAATGAGAACTGTCACGAGTTTGCCGAAGCTTTAAAAGGACGTTTACATGGCGAGATGATTCGGGTTGAGGTGGATCTCTCGGCGAATAGTTTTAACAAGAAAATTAGAACTAACACAGTTCGTAAAGTACCTAATATCCTGATTATTGGAGATCGTGAAGTTGCGGAGAACCAGGTTACCGTAAGGCGTTATGGAATTGAAGATCAAGAAACCTTATCGGTCGATGATTTTGTTAGTAATCTCAAAGCTGAGATTGCCGAACGTAAGATGCTACGAAAACCAATGGCTAGTATGCTGTGATTTTGGCTTCTGGTTCTTAAAGGTTGCTTTTTTTCGTCAGAAGTTCATTAGATAGTAAATTAGGACGAATCGAGTTAGATCCTTCTTCATTAACTGCTCCAATTTGTAATGTGGAGTTTGTTACCCGGTAGATCTGGAGTGACTTGGTTTTTCTGTTTTCTGGGGTATCCCCAAGACAGGTTTCTTCTGTGATGTCTTGACCAACATTTATCGTCCATTGCCGTTTGCAGGCTTTTTCGATGTTTAACTGTGAGACAGTCTCGCTATTGTGAGGGGTGAAGATCGAGTTCGTGTAGTAAAGATCGAGTTCCTTAGCATTTGCTGGGTTAGTAAGAGAGCTACCTGTGGTATAGGTTCCTTTGATAGAAATCGTGGCGGATTTTTGGGTGCACTTTGTGTCTGTATATAAGCTACTGTGATGAGTGACTTGGCCGGCCGCGGAGAATAAAGTTTCCGAGTACACTGAGCCACCGAGTTGGTCGATATTGCACTTCGTCGCCCAACTTCCTACAAGGCTGGGGTCGATGGTGGATCGTGTAGAGTCTGCCGCAGGAATGGGTTCAGATTTGCTGCTTTTCTCAGACTTGCATCCCGTCGCAACATATAGAACAATCATTACTGATAAAATATATTTTACGGTCATCACGTTCTCCCCTTAATAACACTCAATCGGTTGAAATTACCCCCAGCTAAAGGGGGTATTTAGAGGGATTTTATGACTGGGTAACTATCTATTTTTATTTATTTTATTTAGTTTTATTTATGCAAATTCCACACTGCGCCGATAGGGTATACATAGAACTTCTAAATGCTTTTACATAGATGGAGTCTAAAGTGAATTATAATATCGGTTTAACCCTCAAGGTAGCTATTTTCTCTATGTTTATTTGTTTAACTCTTCCGGCGTGTTCTGATTCTAGTTTTTCAGGTGCATCTGCAAAGAAGGAAACTTCTAACGGAGATAGCAGTAATGGTGCTAATCCGTCTGATATAGGTCAGCAAGGGTTCGGAGATGGTACAGCTGGTGGCAACCCAGTTGAAGATCAAGGTCTTAACGGTACTGCTACAGTTGATGACGGTCTGTCAGGCGGGATTAACGTCGGTGATGGTGCTACCGAGTTAGTGCAAAGTCTTAAGGCTCAAATTCAGTTTGATGGTAAGGTTAGTTTTTGTGTTGATTTCTCCAAAGGTGAAATGACCCTTGGCTCATCGGCGAGTCGTCTTCCTGATTCTCCATTAGTAGTAAACTTCACTGTAAAGACTAACGGCACGGATAAAGTGTCAGAGTATCGATCGTCATTATATCAGCCAAGTGCGGTGCATAAACTCGGTGGTAATTGGAGTTATGTTCAGGGGGCGCAAGTTAGCACGGATAATATCTTACGTGGGGGCCGGTGGACTTATGATTCTAATGTTAGGGTTGAAAATACAGGGACTAAGGCGTGTTTCTACGGTGATGATCAAAAGAAATCACAATCCGGTCAGCTGAGTGTTACTTTAAATTATGCTCTTGATACTTCTAAATAATATACTGATTAAGTAATATTCTATTGCGGTTTAAGCTTAAGTCTCAAGGTATTTTGAGACTTTTTCAATTCCATGGGTAGCTGTTTTTTAATGGTATCTACCAAAGCTTCATGAATATTTTTTTTAATATGACTACGGTGAGTTGCTAATCCGACTTCTCTATAAGGAGTGGTGTTAGGAAATTCTTTTACATTGTTGTTGATGCTTTTTTTATCTAACTGTTTGATCGAGAGCAGCGGCAGGATTGTAAAAAAGCGATCAGATTGGATGATGTTGATAAGGGTAGCGACGCTGCCTGCCTCAAATTTAAAATTAATCTGATTGCTATTTTTCTTTGATACTGCGCATAAGTCTAACACTTGATTACGTAAGCAGTGCTCTTCTTGTAGCAATACTAAATGCTCTAGTGGCAGATGCTTTGAATGAAGTTGATTGGTCATATCAAGAGAATCCGAGTGGAATATGAGTAGTGGTTCTTTGAATATTTCCGTTTCGTTGATTGCGGGGTCTTCTAGTGGTGTCGATAATAAGCCTGCGTCTATTGCGCCTTTTTTTAAATCTAAAATAATTTTATCCGTCGGCATTTCTTTGAGAGTGATATTAACTTTTGGAAATTGTGTTCTGAACTTAGCTAGAAAAATAGGGATCAACGTCGGAGCTAACGTCGGGATAATCGCGAGGTTATAATCGCCTGCAAGTTCTCCTTGGGTGGTGTGGATGATCTGATCGATCTTCTCAAATTCAGATAGTACGTTTTGAAATTGCTCAAGTACTTGAGCTCCAATTTTTGTCGCAATAACGGGTTTTCTGGAGCGATCGAAAAGAACTAGGTTGTACTCCTCCTCAAGTTTTTGGATCTGCATACTTAAGGTTGGTTGAGTTACATGACACGCCTTGGCTGCTCGTTGGAAATTCCCCTCTCGAAGGAGGGTTAGTGCATATGATATTTGAGAGATTGTAGCCAGCTTAGTTACCTTTTTCTGCAAAGATTCCGACTGGTGGATCTTGGCACCTCATAACTTCTAAATAGGATGCTTTATTTCCTAACTGAGCGGTTGCGCTGCGTAGTGCGGTTCTTAATCCTTCTTCAATCACCGGGTGGTAGAAGGGCAGGCTTAAGGCTTGATTGGCATCGATTCCTGCTTCGATTGCCCATGCTATGAGGTGAGCAAGGTGTTCTCCATCGGGGGCGAATAGTTCCACGCCGAGGATTTTTGCGTTGTTCGGGTCGACGTATATATGAAGAAGACCTTTCTCTTCGAGTTTTACGATCGCTCTTCCCTGCCCTTCAAAAGATACCTCGCCTGTGATGAACTTTTTATTTTTTTCAGTGAGCTCTTTGTGACTCATTCCAATGGTTGCAATGTTAGGTGAAGAAAATGTGATTCCTAGCTTTGTTCTACGACGAAAGCACTGTTGCTCTTCTCGCATCGCGTTATAACCAGCAATGCGACCTTCATCAGCAGCTTCGTGGAGTATAGGTCGTTCGCCATTAACGTCACCGACAAAATAAATCGGAGTGCCTTTAATTTGGTAGGTTCCTTCATGAAGTTCTGGCATGCCCCGGTTGTTGAGTTCGACCCCAATCTTTTCGAGATTTAAACCAGATACATTGGGTCGGCGCCCGATTGCTACTAGGGCTTTGTCCACTTCAACAACTTGATCAGCGACTGTTAGCTCTAGCCTTCCGTTTTTTTCCTCAAGCTTAGACACTCCGCCTTGGATTATTTTAAACTCTTCATTAAAGGTTTTGGCTACGTAACTCTGAAGTATTGGGTCAGATAATCCCGCAATAGATGGGCCGCGGCCTATACCTACAACGTTGTGACCAAGTCTAGATAGAGCCTGGCCTAATTCGATTCCGATAACCCCTAACCCTATTACGGCCATATCATGGGGGAGGTCTTCTTGCTCAAAGAAGTCATCGGTATTGAGCAGGTATTTTTGATACGGCCTCCAGTCATCAGGAAGAATGGGGGATGATCCGGTTGCAATGATAATTTTTTTCGCGGTGATTTGTTCGTCACCTAAGTCCAGGATATTTTGAGATACAAACCTTGCCCTTTTCGCTAATAGATGGTCAGAAGTCCACGATTCGAGGTCAGATTTAACTGCGCGTACAAACCTATCTCTAAGTTTACGAACATGTATCATTGCGTCTTTGGTCGAAGCTTTGAGGTTTTCACCACCAGAAATTCCTACTTCATTAAAATGATTTCTTTTATGAAAAATGTTTGCTGCTTCAATCAAGACTTTAGACGGCATACAGCCGACACGAGCACAAGTCGTGCCGAGTGGGCCATCATCGATCACGACATAGTTATCGGTATGCTTCGCTACTTCTCTTCTAGCGGAAAGGCCGGCGGTGCCGGCCCCTATGATTGCGACGTCAACTTCTTTCATACGAACTTCCTTACTTTGCTAGGTACTCTTGTAGTTTATCAAATCCCGCTATGTGCTCACCATCAATAAATATTTGTGGAACTGTATTTTGCTTGGTTAAGTTTCTAATACTCCTGAAGCTTATGCCGCTACCCATTGAAATTTCCTCATAGTCGTAACCTTTCTCTTTGAGAAGCGCTTTGGCGTTAGCGCAAAAAGGGCATCCGGGTTTCGATAGTATGGTTACTTCTGGTGGCATCTTTGCTTTCGGGTTGATGTGATTTAGCATAGTGTCAGCATCTGAGACCTCAAACGGGTCACCTTTGACGTCTGCTTCGATAAACATTTTCTCAATAACACCATCATTCACTAGCATTGAGTAGCGCCATGATCGTTTGCCAAATCCAATGTCGGATTTATCTACTAACATGCCCATAGCCTCACTAAATTCACCATTGCCATCGGACAAGAAAAGAATATTTTCTGCTTTCTGATCCTTTTCCCACGCTTCCATTACAAATGCATCGTTAACCGACAGACAAACGATTTGATCAACGCCGTTGTCTTTAAAAACTCCGGATAGTTCGTTGTATCGGGGTAGGTGGGTCGAGGAACATGTGGGCGTGAAAGCTCCTGGTAGTGCGAATAGAACCACTTTCTTTCCTGAGAAGAGTTCGCCGGTATTTACTTTATTCCACTCGCCCTGTTTTCTTGTTAGTAATGTTAGTTCTGGTGCTTTTTGACCTTCTTTATTCTTAAGCATTACATGCCTCCTGATAGTTGCTAGTTAATGAACACTTGTATATTCGGCTTTATCTATCGATAAGTAAAATTGATATTATTTATAATATTATAGATAAAATCTATCGTCAATATAATGACGTCCTCTACGCCATTTTGCCGCATAAGGCCTCGAATACACTGGGATTTGATCAAGGTATTTCTGTAGTTAGCAGAAAATTTTTAAGATTTACGAAGAAGTTCCGAAGTGCATGGTAGACTTTATTTTGAAGGGTTTATCATGGAACGATTTAACTTCTCAGGGATGCGGGTACTACTGGTTGTTAGCCAGTTGGTTTGGCTAATTTTTACGGGTTGTGGCGAAGATTTCGATCGGTCGGCTCAGTACCAAAAAGGCTATAATCCAAATACCCCCGACTACCATTTCATCATTTATGACCCCAGTGTTACCGGTATGGTAAGGCATGTTAAAAGAGATACGATTAACATCTGTACTAGCGGTATTGGTTCGGGAAGTTGGGACAAATGGGAAGAGTGGATTAGTGGGTCAGTTTTGAAATGGATAGAGCCCCTTCGTCAACTTAGCTCAGATGAATTAACTAGAAATATTAATGTAACCAACGACGGCCAAGATTGTCAGGCTGAGTTTAGTGTAGTTTCTGGCGAGTGGGGCTACACCATGATGGGGAATTACCCAAGGGTAGTT
>Ga0222674_1000131_pt1 | contig 37771 bp, 37 predicted proteins | sample AntAcemetagen866_FD_179804 | JGI IMG/M metagenome (GOLD analysis project Ga0222674, IMG submission 179804) | Saline water microbial communities from Ace Lake, Antarctica - #866 | ecosystem: Environmental > Aquatic > Non-marine Saline and Alkaline > Saline | place: Antarctica: Ace Lake...
ACAAAGCCTATCATTCGTCCTAGACGAAAAACTTTTATATGGAAAAGGACTCTACGACGAGGAAATTATCTGGTGGTTTGGACTTCGCAGCGATGGACTAAAAGTCGATGAGCCTGAACTCACTTCATTTTCTGCCCCCGAGAGTGGCTATTTCAACCTACGCTCTCAGAATTCATCAGCCATGATTCGGTGTCATAGTTATCGTTCTCGACCAAGCCAGGCTGATATGCTCCACTTGGACTTGTGGAACCGAGGAAGAAACATCTGTCCCGACGGTGGAACCTATTCATATAACGATGAACAAGGGTTCGGAAGTTATTTTAAATCCACCGAAAGTCACAATACGGTCAGCATAAACGGGCAAAGCCAGATGCAGCCGTACCGTCGTTTTTATTGGTTAAACTGGACGGAGTCTCGTCTGATAACAGATATAAAATCGCTAGTAGCAGACCCCAGTATCACAACTTGGTCGGGAGAGCATTATGGATATCTTCCGATGGGAGCAGTTCATCGAAGATCGTTATTTATGAAAGATGATTATTGGCTGGTTTGCGATGATATCTCCCTGACAAAACAGCTCAAGACTCAAGTCGATTTGTTCTGGAATTTCAGTTCAGAATTTATCTGGCAAGTCACAAACGAAATTGCATTGGTAGATGAAGTGAAATTTCAATTCTTTACTTCACAGCAAAACAATACAAAATTCGAGGTCAATACAGGAAGTCATTCAAGCCCGATCTCTGGGCGTAGTTTTCGATATGGAGAAATTTCTTCATCAACTAGATTAAAAATCTCAACCGAAACAACTACTTCATTACGGTATCTTACTGTTATTGGTAGCTGTGATGTACAAATCGACGACAAGCAATTGACATGGCAGGGGACCAAATTCCCCCTACAACCCGATAGGAATGATTTGAAATGAAGGTATTATATATCCATCAACACTTTTCAACAACCAAAGGTGCTACCGGCACAAGGTCCTACGAATTTGCTAAGCGCCTAGTAAAAGAAGGACATCAGGTGACCATGATATGTGGGGCCTTTGATATGGCACTTACGCATGATCAAAAAGAAAAAAAGCATACGCACCGAGAGATAATTGATGGTATCGAGGTTATACAAATCAGCATCCTGTACTCTAACTATCAAGGCTTTATTGGGCGCGCGAGCGCATTCTTGGGGTTTGCAGTTGCTGCTACGATCATAACGCTAAAAAGTGACTACGATGTGATTTTCGCGACCTCGACCCCTCTCACCGCAGCGATTCCTGGAATTATACAAAAAATCATACGCCGTAAACCATTTGTTTTTGAGGTGCGTGACTTATGGCCCGAGCTACCAATTGCAATGGGAGTACTTAAAAACCGTTTCGTTATATTCCTACTCACGGTGTTAGAGAAGCTATCGTATAAGTTAGCCGATCAAGTTATAGGGCTCTCTCCAGGAATGGTGGAGGCTATTCAAAAATCAAAACCCTCTTCCAAGGTACACCTGCTCCCTAACGGTTGTGATCTAGAGCTATTTAAACCGACAAAAGTACAGGATACAAAAAAATTCTGGGGTGTTTCAGATAGCGATTTCGTTTGTATCTACACCGGCGCACATGGAATTGCTAACGGCTTAGACAAGCTATTAGAAACCGCCAAAGAAGTGAAAAGGAAAGGTCACCACAACATCAAATTTTTCCTAGTGGGTAACGGTGCCCTCAAACCACAGCTAGTCGTCAAGGCTAAAGCTGAGCAGTTAGATAACTGCATATTCCTCGATCCCATCTCTAAAGACGAACTCGCCTTGAAACTGCCACACTGTCATCTTGGATTGATGGTGCTTAAGAATGTCCCTGCCTTCTACTACGGAACCTCACCAAATAAGTTCTTTGACTATATTGCCTCTGGAATACCGGTAATCACAAACTACCCGGGCTGGTTAGCTAATATGATTGCAGAATACAAATGTGGCGTCACGGTCCCACCAGACGATGTTTGTTTATTTGCTGATGAAATTATTCGATTATCTGAAGAACGGAGTTCACTGCCTCAGATGGGTTCAGATGGTAGAGAGTTAGCCGAGAAAAGTTTTGGTCGAGAAGCTTTCTCTCAAGAATTTGTCAAAATACTTGAGAATTCCTTACCAACAAAATAGTAAAATCATAAACTGGATAAATAACAGAAAACCAATTAAGTTTATTTACGACTAGTTACCGTTAAGCATATCATCTAGTTCGTCTTCAACCTCTTGGGCTTCTTCAAGGTTATTCTTAGCATACTTTAGGGTTTCAATCGCATCGGCTTGCTTCATCTTACCCTGAGCCATAAGCCTACATAGCTTACCTTCTAGAGGATCGGTAAGTTCGTAGACTGATCGATGCTGAGGCCATAAATTTGATATTTGATTCGAACCACCCATACACAATGAGATGTAGTGATCCACTTTGAAGTCTCTCCGGTTCATATCACCTACATGAAATCCGTATTCTCTGTCATAAATAGCTATGACTCGGCGTTTTTTTGACGAAGAAACGTTTCGACTACAGTAAGGAATTCGTTCGGGATACCTTCTGTTACGCTCACTCTCACAGACATCGCCGGGAGTTAATTCATCAATGGGGTTAAGAGGAAATTGAGGGGCTAGATCGCTTTTGAGAACTGAAGCTGTTTCTCCTTTGGGGCCACATGCACTAAACATCAAGACACAAAAAATAAAGCTTACTCTCATAAGAACTCCTCATAGTACGGCATTTACGGTGCCTGGTAGAAACGACGAACCTAATCTTCGACATATACGAGTTTTATTTACCTAAACATCTTCTCATAAAATAAAATAAATTCAAATAATTTTGGTTATTATTTTCAATATGTTGTCCGCCACTCTACCCTAAGTAAGGATAGGATTCGATTAGACGGATTTTAAAATTTTTGTAAAGATAGTTTTGAATAGAGTTTTAAGGAAGAACACTCTATTCGAGAGATGGTTTGATTCCGTTTATAAAACGACTCGCCTTAGATGTTTTATTTAAAACAAAATCGATATTATGACGATCAAAAATTCCTGAGCCTCTGAATCAGTCCACTCATCTTCTGTTCCAAAAACCTAGATTTCGGCCTCATGGAAAACATTAATTTATATCTCGCTGCGATCAATTTCAAATTTGAAGCCCATACGTAATATAGCCTCGATTTTGAAGATTGATGGTTTTGATTCGAAAAATCGTGGCGCGGAGCAATCGACTTTTCTCAGCTATCTCAAGCTCCGAGCCACGACTAGTGGATAAATTACCTTTAATTATAAATAGTTACATAAACCCCCGGGCGTAGACATCTACACTTTCATTTTACCTTCTATTATTGCTACACTGCCGCCATGAACTCCCGCATTCGAAACATAGGCCTTTGGCTGGTATTCTGTATTGTCTTTTGCTGTCATTTGAGCGAAGGGAACACGGCGTTTTCCTCTGGCAAAGACATCCAAAACACCTCTAGCGAGATTCCAGAAGTTAATATTTTAAATACTAGATCAGAATGGATTAGTTTTTTATCAAACTACGCCACCGACGATATCGATAACGATTACCTCGATCGACACGCTAAGTGGATCGAAGAAAACTATCTTAACCATCATCAGATTAATGGCGTGAGCTATATGACGACAGTCGACAGTAATACCAATAAATCTGCGAATCATTTTAGCGTCGATGCAGCGATCTATTCTGGGTATTATGCGGCAGCAGCTGTGCTGAGGTCTCAAGAACAGCCGACTTCAAATAACATGACGGCCTTATTTAATTCCCTTAGAGGGATCTATATTCTTACTCATGCGTCGGGGATTGCAGGCTTAACTAGCAAAGCTATTATACCAATGGATAGGTTGATAACCGAATTTGGTCTACCGAACTATTGGCTTCCACATTTAAAAGAGAAGCAAAAAATGTTTCTTAAAAGAAAACAGAAATTAAAGTTCAATATAGAATGGAATAAAAAAAACAGAGTTAGAGACCACCTTCCCACCACCCACTTGGAATTAATGAAAACAAAAGGATTCTCTGACCCATTACCTCCGACACTTTCGAGTCCAGAGGCTCCAGGCGAAAGACGTTGGCGGGAAAGGATTATTACTGCTGGACAGTCTTATATCGGCCCTTCGAACCTAATGGACCCTCTTTACTTTATGGGTATTTCACAAACACAGTTAAAGCTTCCTCAAATTTTGAGCTACCAACGAACCACTAAGGATCAATTGACAGGAATACTCTTAGCATTAGCGGTTGCGATCAAATACTTAAAACCAAGCAACTATCCAACTCAATATAAAGACCGGATAATCAACTCAAGAGAACTTGCTAAATTGATTGCTTGGAATGTCTACCACAGGTTGCGTCGACATAATTATGTTCTTAAAGACCAAAATGGAATCACCAAAACCTCTTCTCGTAACGTTTCAGGTTTATTGCGGATAAACCTCATACTATTGGCGAAGACAGTAGCAGATGAAAACCGATTCAAGGTTCACAAAATATTCCCTCAGACCGACTGGCGAGAACAAGCACGCAATCTTAGCACTCAGCTTGAAAAAGAGTTCGGTAGCACTTTTGATATATATCTACTTGGCTGCCGAGGTATCTCTTCATTAGAAAACTCTGTTTTACGCTATAAGAACTATTATAAATGGAACCTTCGCTTCACGCGCATCTACGCAGCACTCCTACTAGAAAACAACCCCCATCGGGCAAAATGCTACGATAAATACATGAAAAAAGCTCTTTGGCCTTATGTAAAGAAACACAAAAACAGCATGTTCAACTTTATTTACAGCCTTAAAAATAAGTCAGTAAATAACGCTACTAAACCGGCCACAGAATCTCTAAACGAAGGTCTTCGCACTCTCAGGAGCCTTGCGATACGGCCCTTAAAAGACTGGAGTTCTCCTGACCATCACCTACACAGTGAATCAGGTAACAGCTTATGGGACGATTTCACGAACCATATCCCCCGCATCCTCCCGCCTCATAAACGAGCATTTTGGGGTATGTTTATCTGGGCCTCGGAACCGTTTTACTACGCCTACGACTACCAAAGAGGGCCGGCTAAAGAACTTGCGAGCAGTGAAGCACCGGGAGTAGATTATTTGTTCGCCTATTGGCTAGGAAGATTCTATTATCCTCAATACTTTCTCACGTCGAACTCAAATACCAGTTTTGTAAAATCAGTAAAGCAGGGTATTTTAAGACGACTATAATTTATAATTACTTCTACCACTCTTAACCCACAAAATGGCACCTTAAAAATGAAGACTCGTAAAGAAAACTGGCTCACAGAAAACGAAAGTGGCTGCTGTCTAAATATCATAGTCCAAACCAATTCTAATAAAAACGAGTTTATAGAAATTTTTGACAACTGTTTAAAACTACGAATTACACCCCCTCCTATAGAAGGAAAGGCCAATCAAATGATTGTGAAATTCGTCGCCAAGTTTTTCGGAGTAAGAAAAAACAACGTTAAGATCATACTAGGTGAACAAAACAAAAGGAAAACAATCCGTATCGATGGCTTATGTAAGAATGATATCTTTAAACATCTAAAAGATCTCGTTTAACGAGACGAAACAATCCGACGTTGATCTAAAAATGGCAATGGATTATAGGGCCTTCCACGCTTCAGAACTTCAAAGTGAAGATGAGCTCCAGTAGTTTTCCCACTAGATCCCACATGACCAATCAGGGCACCTCGCGCTATGCGGTCGCCTTTTCGAACTGAAAAATCCTTTAAATGCGCATACCTAGTTTTTAAAGTGTCATGTTTAACATCAACAACCCGGCCGTATCCTCTTATCCATCCAGCGTAGCTTACTACTCCACTAGCTGCCGCTCGTACGGAAGCACCTCTATTTCTACCAATATCGATTCCTTCGTGAAGCCTTCCACGCCTCATGCCGTAATGGGAGGTTATTACACCACCGACCGGCCAATGAAGTTGGGAGTCATCAGAACCACCAAATAAAAGACCGTCGCTTTCGGTTTTCTTGTTCTTAGTAGAAAACAAACGATTCCAAAACCTACTTTTTTTAGGTTTTTTAACAGTAGCCGTCCGCTTGCGATCTTGCTGTAACCTTCGCTGACCTGGTCGAATAATTACAAAACGACCAACCTTCAAATCACTGCTCGTAGAAACATTATTATCACGCTTAATTTGAGATGAGGTTGTATCAAACCTTGATGATAGACTATCAAGGGTATCGCCAGGAGAAACTTTAACTTTATAATATAACAATTCCGGTTTAGAAGTCACACAAGAAACCAGAATAAAATTTAATATTAAGAGGAGTGCCTTCATAAAAAACCAATCCTTGGTTTGTTAAAAAATATTAAGTCTATCAAGTTTCTTGTTAAGGCTGTCCGTAGCATCGTCGGCAAAAAAACTAGCCTTGAGAATTGACAGCGTTACGTGCCCATCGTTAAGCACAACGCAATCTGATCCTGGTATATCCTCATGCCCGTATCCAGAACCACCAATCCAATAATACTTATGTCCTCTAGGGTCATCTCGTTCCCACATCTTACCTTCATAAATTCTTCTGCCTAGCGTTGCTGTTTTAATTCCTTGTATGCGCTCAAAAGGGAAGTTTGGAATATTGACGTTCAGCAGGTGATACGGCTGAAGATCGATAACACTTTCTTGTTCAATCAATTGTCGTGTAACCTTAGCTGCCACATCGTACTTCATCGGCGCCTTATCCACGCCTTCAAGAGATACTGCCATAGCTTTATGGCCCGTGATACAAGCCTCTAACGCTGCACCTACTGTTCCCGAGTATAAAGTATCAGTTCCAAGGTTTCCGCCGCGATTGATACCACTAATAACCCACGCCGGAGGTTCATCTAGTAAATGCTGTAGAGCCATCATTACGCAATCTGCCGGGCTACCATCAACGCAATAAACATTTTCAGAAATTCGTTCTAACCGAAGGGGGTGAGCTATGGTTATAGCTTGGCTTTGGCCAGATTGTTCGCCTTTAGGCGCGACCATTACGACACGAGCAATATTCGATAACTCGGAAACTAAGGCCTCGATACCGGGCGCTTGATAGCCGTCGTCGTTTACGACAAGAATGAGAGGCTTCATATCACCTAACTAACATAAAATTACTTACCGAACGGATACTAAACTAACGCTATAGCGGTGTAAATACAAATGGGTATTTCACTTTAACAGAGCTTGCTCCACGAGGTTCGGGGAACTTCCACCTCTTAATCCTACCGGTTACACAACCGCGCATAATTGAATCACTTATCCCGCCGCCCGCACTAATAGCACCAACGCGACCGCCAGAACCGATAGTAAAATCAACAACTAACTTACCGCTCGAACGAGGTGATCGTTGCAACAACAGCTCGTAGCAATGTCGAATCTGATTTAAGTTAGATCGAATCACAGCCAATATCTCTTGCCTAGACAAACCACCACTAACTACTGGGCCAGATGAAGGAACCGTAACATTTGCACGACCTCTACCACTACCACCTGAGCCGAAACCCTTACCAATACCAGCACCGCCAAGGCCACCACTGCCACCTTGTCCAGAACCAAAGCCACCGCTACCGGATCCAAAGTTATTAACGGCACCACCAGCACCAGATAGACCCAATGATTTACTTGAGCCCATCCCACCTAATCCGTAGGTTTTACTGCCATGTCCCGCTCCACCACCGGCTCCACCAGCAGAAGATTTAAACTTGGTATTGATAGCACCTGGTCCTGATTTATTTAGAATTTTACCAACCCCTAAACCAAGTTTAGAAAGGTTAACCCCTGAAGCTTTTTTATTCTTAGGACCCTCTACCCCTTTATGACTTGCACCGTCCTTACCTTTTCTAGCACCACCTCGTTGGTTCATTCCGCCGCCGCGGGCACCACCAGATCTCTTAGCTACATTCTTATTCCGTGGACCAGATTTTTTAAAGTTAGGCTTCTTTGATTTTGCCGATGCTGTTCCCGACGCTCCTGTATTATTACTAGACTTTGCCTTTTTAGGCTTTGTCGGAGTTGGAGAGACATTTTGTTTCTTTAGGTTCGCTTCTGCAGTTTTCTTAGGCACCTGTTTCGGCGTTTGAACAACTTTAGTTTGTTTTGGTTTCTCAACTTCTTTAGGCTTTGCCGCTTTAATCGGCTTTTTTAGCTTAGGGGGAGTCGTTTTTTTCGGCGTCGTTTTTACCTTTGCTATATTTTGAATTGGTTTAGGCCTGACCTGAGGCTTAGGCTTTTCCTCTTTACGAGGGGTTTGTACGAGCATCCAAATATCGTCTTTGTCTTTCTTAGGGTCTATGGGGTCTCCGATCCACAACATAGGTATCAAAGCAAGGTACACCAACGCCGCAGCAAAACTAAGCATCGCTAGAACTGGATCACGAGGCCCACTGCGAGGTAGATTAATGACGGGCGGTCTAACAAATAGTAAAAAGTACCTGACCGCCCCAAATTTAATGTGAACAATATCGCGCCGGCCCATTTTATATCTACCCGGCCCTTTAACGCTCTCAACCTTACCACCACGACGCATGCGAGCTTCCATACCTTTGGTAAGGGTCACTTCATAACCCGAACCTTGAACGGTTGCTAACACATGACTTTCAATATCCACTGGACCGGCAGCGATGAAGTTTGCTTTACTTGGATCACCAATCGTAGCTTTTTCGTAACCCTTAAAGGTTTCATGAAAAAGTTCCACATCAACGATCGTATCACTCCAATACGCTACGACCTCTAAAACATCACCACTAGGACGTGCTTTGCGCGGAGAAAACAAGAGATCTTTCTTCTCTAAACGCTTCTCACTAGCGGAGCTTTTAGGCTCGCTCTTAACCGTAGCACCAGGTTGATCAGCTGAGTGATCAGAGTGATGTGATACCTGAGACTTCATACTGACAGGACTTGCCGTCTCGCCAGTCCCGCTTTTGGTAGCCCGTGGAACCGTCGGCGCGGAAACTCCCGGTGGTAAAGGCGGCACCGCTGTCGCTACAACATCTTCTTTATACTCAGACACTGCCAACTTAACACTGCCAATTCGGATATTATCACCGGATTTTATAGGAGTCTCTACGTCGACTTTCTCATCATTAACGTAAATTCCGCTTTCAGAACCTACATCAGTGATAACGTACCCGTCTCCCGCTTCATTATCTTCAATTAATGCATGAATCGGATCGACGTCAGCTGCTCGGAGTACAATTTGATTAGACAAAAGAGTACCGATTATCAGCGGAGGATCTTCCACCACTACAACCTGAGGAGTTTGTCCACCTATAGTAAATGATAGCTGCAGTTTCATCTGATTCCTTTAATGATCAATAAACCTAATATTATTATCTCGTTAATTTAATGATTTGGAAAGCCTTTCACCGCTTAGTTCGATTTTTTACTGCTTTTTTTCTCCGGAGACTTCTCTTTTTGAGGGGTAGCCTTGCTCCTGGACCTCTCTGCTTCAATGCTTTTACGCAATTGATAGCCAATAGAGTCTATTTCTTGGTTACCTGGAATTTTTGCAAGTTTATCGACATGACTAAGAGCAGCGGCAAAGTTTTTGGTACCTTGATACTCATTTAAGGCGCAGCTTAGCAAAGTCGGCTTATGTCGCGGATTTGCACTCAAAACCGTTCGACATAAGGCGGCCGCTTTATCTGCACCATTAGTCATGCGTTCCGCCACAAGTAGGCCGTAAGATTCATACCAAGAGCGATTTCCTTTTGATAAGTATTGTTTAGCTCGATCAAAATCTCCAAACTTTAGAGATACGAACCCAAGGTTAAGCAGAGCCGGGCGATACGTAGGATCAGCTTTCAAAGCCTCTAGCCAGCTTTCAACAGCCTCTGGAAGGCGGTCATCATTGATATGAATGATGCCCTGAAGCGTATAGGCTGCTGACTTCAAAGCTTTATTCGAACTGCTAGTTAAATCGTAAAGATAATACTCAGCAAATGAATATTTTTTATTATGAACCGCCGAAAGAGCCAATTCTAATTTCGCAAAGCCTGGAAGACCTCGCTTCGGATCCGTCTGAATCTCATGGAGTACAAGTTTCTTTGCAGTTTCCATAACATTATTAAGGCCGCTACCAGCTAAGCGTTGTGCCGACATTAAGGCAACTAAATCTTTCCGGTTTCCTTTTTTCGAGCTTGATACAACTCCCGCCAAACGTTTCGCTGCCATGTCAGCACGGCGTTTATCAACCAAATAAGGAGTTAAACGATTGCCAGACTCACTAACAATTACCGTTTGAAGTTGATTCGATACATAGAAGTCATCATCCTGGACTTGTTTTTTGGGTTCACGGCTAGCGGAACTAGTTGAAGCTGAAGTTGGTTTTCTCTTCTCTGTCGTTGCGCATGAGGCAACAAAGAATAGTGAGAGTATAATTAAAATCTTCATATCAATTACCCCCTATCTGCATAGAGGTTACTAAGGATTTCGAAACTTCTGATCCTGTAAAGTCCGGAGCTACAACGTAATCGTCAAACTTAAGCTTGGAATCGTTAACTCGATAAAATGCATTTATGACGTTTATGGACCATTTGTTATATACTTTGAATTCCTTGACCAATTTATAAGCCTGTTTGTAGTAAGCAACCGCTTCATTTTTCATCGCATCAACTTGAGGCTGAAGTTGTTTCTTGACGTCCTCAGATTTCGCTCCTTTAATAGCCGGAGGATTTTCGAGTAACGAAGCAAACTGCTCATGAGCAACGCCTAATTGATGAAGGGCTGCGACACTCCAGAATGAATCTCCTGATGCCATCACAGCTTCATAGTTAGATTTTAATTTTAATAACGCCGCACCTTTACGCTCAAGAGATGCCTGGAGTCTATTAACAGAGTTTCCGGCTAACTTAACCTTTGCATAAGGAATAATACTAGCATTTGCATTTCGGAATAAAATCGCGCCAACATACCTAAGTGCTTCGCCAGATATACTTTTGGGAGATCGTTTAAACTCTGTAAGAATTGCCGATCCAGCCTTTCTGGCACCTGAACTCTTCCCACCACCTAAAGCGTACATTTTCTGGTAGGCCAAGATTTTTTCATTACTTGAAAGTTTATACTTAGATAGGTAGTACTTCGTAACTAACTCTGAAAGTTGCCGAGAGCGACGCGACCTGAAGGCCTCAACCATTAAACGTTCGATCGTCAGTTTCCCCTCTTTTGGGTATTGATTGGCAAAGCCTATACAAGTTCCTGTCGCTTTACTTGACCCCGTCGCAATCTGCATATCACAGCTTTTTGCTCCAGCACCTTTTGCTTTAGGGTCTTTAGGATATTTTTTTGCGTACGCGTCAAAGTATGCAGCTGCCACAGCTAAATCTAAGCGTTGTTCATAAAGCTTAGCAACGTTTAGAAGAGCGTCTTTAGCTTGAGATGATTTAGGGTATTTTTTAACAATAAGTAAATATGCACCGATTGCCGCCGGTACCGCACCACCCAAAAGATAATCGTCGCCGGCTTTAAAAAGTAAAATATCCGCTTCTGGGTCTTTTGGGTTTTTCTTAGCAATGCTCTCGTACTCACGAGCTCGTTTTAATGGGTCTTTGATCTTGGTGATCGCTTCCTTTGCAGCTCCACGCTTAAGAGAACGAAGCTTGTTCCCTAGCTCACCCTTTTGGTAAGCAGGAACCTTGAGAAGTCTGTCTGCAATTGCCAGCAGTTTAGTTTGATTGTCTTTATGAAGTGGAATCAAAAACTCCACAGCTTCGGGACCTTCTTTGGATGTTGGGTATTTCATAGCTATCAGCCAAAGATATTTTTTCGCCTGATTTTTGTCGCCGGAATAATAATAAATACGAGCAATATCAACTTCGCAGGTCTTCGCCAAACGTTGATCTTTAGGATAAAACTTAACGTAGGTTGAACAAGCTTTTACATAGTTCTTCGCACCAGTAGATAGCGGTCTACCCTTCTTCTTAAAGTCAGGCTTATTTTTTTTCATTTTCTTAAACTCGTCCTGAAAGTCTCTTGCATATGCATCAACCATATATACAGCAGATTCCTTATGGACATTGGATGCAGGCTTACCACTATTAGGGTCATAAACAATCGCATTTTTCTTACCCCGCATGGTGATCTCGAGGTACTGCCGTCCAGCATTCTTATAATCTTTCAAGAAAAATTCGATATCAGCTAGGTTAAATTTGACTTCTATGGTCTCTTTAGAACCTCCGTAATTTTTCAAAAACAGAATATACCCAACCTTTGCGTATTTATGTAAAGCCACGCTTTGAGATTTTTGGGCACGCTTATGAAGAACCTTTGCATAGTAAATACTTTGTTCTTTAATCATTTTTTGAGTTTCAAGAACTAACTTTCTATCTTTTGAATTTGCAGCGGCCCATCGACTTTTAGGACCATACTTCGTCATTAAAATCTCTAACTCTCGCCATAGGTCAGTGACCTTGCCTAATTCATAAGTTAGCAAAAGCAGTTCTTTTTGTGCGTTTGGAGCTTCCGGGTCATTAGGAAGCAACCCTTGAAATAGCCTAAAGGTTTTGATCGCTTCAGCATAGTTCCCATCATCAGCTAACTCTGCAGCAAGTAAGGTTAACAGCGTACCAATATATTGATTACCACCGTTGGAACGGTAATAATTGATCGCACCTTTCACATCTTTAGTTTCAGCAAATGCATAGACCATGTCGCGCATAGCTTCTTCACGTAGCTTAAGACCTTGTTCCCCTCGACTTCTCGCCAGTTTCACAACGCTCTTCCAATATTTGAGAGCCTCACTATTTCGCCCAAGGTTATAGCTACACCACCCTAATTTAAATACCGACCATAAGTACCTATCTGAGCGCTTGTACTTCAAGGCCCTCGTATAATTCGAAGATGCATTTCTAAAGTCATTTCGATCAAAGTAAAAATCACCTAACGACGCATAAGCATCGCCGGCCACTGATGAGTTCGGATATTTTTGAATGAGTTGGGTATATATCTGTGCAGCTTCTTTTTCCCGACCAAGATAGCCCAGAGAAAATGCTTTGGTAAATATAACCCTGTCAGCAGCCTTATTTCTGGGAAACTCAGCCATAACCCTAGTAGACTGCTTTATGACTTCTTGCCAATGTTTATGAGACTTACGAGTATTCAGCTTAGGCTCTCGACCTTTCCGGCCATTTAAATCCCATGCGTTCCATCTTTTATCATAGGTTCTTTCTTCAGTATTTCTTACGTAAGTAGCTTGCTCTAAGTTTAAGTCCAAAATACGCAGCATCATATTTAATCGAGCACCTGAGCCTTTAGATAAACGTCTGTACTGTTTCTTATAAAAAGCAATCGTCCGGTCAATACCCTTTATAAGCTTTTCTTCGACTTCGATGGCAAAAATAGCTGATCGATTTAATTTATTTCTGGCGGTGCCAGCCGTATTTTTTTGTCTTTTAACTTCTTTGACATCACTCAAGTCTAGGGTTTTACGCTCAGAAAGTTGAGCAAAAGCAAGCGAACCGTACGCAATCGAGCAGGAAACTGATCCCACTAAAATAATCTTCTTAAATTTTGAATAACAAAAACTCAACTATTTCTTCCTTTTGCGTACGCCGCATTTACTGCCAATATTATAAACGTAATACCCTAATTCATCTTCCCAGTACTCTTGAACAAAAGGCCAATACTCATACCTTTGAGCAACACTAAGTTCTTGCATGCCGCCAATAAATTGGATTTTTTTATTATTCGGATTGTTAACCTGAATTTTCTTCCTTAAAACATCCAGTTTTCCCTCTAACATTTCTGCTTGAATCAAACCTGTCTGATCAGATAATTCTTTTAGATACGAGTAATAAGAAGCGCCTTTATTATAAAGCCTTCGACCAGCATCGATCTGAGCCGCACTCTTTTTAGACGAAAGAAAGCTACCTAACTCTCCCTCAAGTCCAGAAGACTTCCAATACCGACTAAACTTACTGAGACGACTTAATTCTCTGTCAGCAAAACGTATGGTATCTCCGGCTTCTTTGTAATTATCAGTTCTTGAGAGCTTATCTAAGATAGACCAGGCATTACGATACCTATTCAAATCTCCAACACGGTAACTATAAATAAGCCGAAAGAAACCCTTGTAGTTACCTTCATAACGACCCAACATAGATTTCACATCACTAAAAACACCTTTGTATCTAAATCTAAAACTTCTCAATGACTTCTTCACTTCATCATACCGACAGAGCCTCAAAAAAGTTATCGCCTGGAGGATGTAACTCTCTGGGTAGAACCTATCAATAAAAAACGGGGAATGAATGGTATGAATATTCCCAAGTGTTGCGTTGTGATTTTGCATAATAAAGAAAGCCCAGGACGCTTCCCACAAAGCATCTAACCAGTTATCAGAGTTACGAGGTATCTGCCGATAAAACCGAATAGCTTGCCGGTACTTCCGAGTTTCATAGTGGACTCGGGCGATATTTAACACCGCTGCCTCTCGTAATTCATTCCATCTATCTGATTTAGAAACACTGCTAATAACGCGTTCAAAATAGTTAATCGCCCGGCTATGTTGCCCAGATAAGTTCGCTATCACACCCAGGTGAAATTGGGCTCCAATTGCATAAGAACTCCCTGAAGGAACACGTTTAAAGTATTTTTGCGCCTTTTCAAATTTTCTTTTAGAAAACGCTTCTACACCTAAATAATAAAAATAGAAGCCTCGAGCGACTCCGGGAATACTTGACGGGCTGATTTTGGCATCAAATAATTGAACAATATGAGATTGCCCTAAATTGATAGTACTATTGATCTTACCTAATTCTTCGAGAGCTTTTCGAAAGTAGGGGTTACTTCTTTTAGGACCACGTCGAACCATCAAACTGTAAAACTTTGAAGCCGAATACAGTAACCCAACAGACTTCAAACTCTCTGCTAGACCCCACTCGGAATTTACCTTTTCTGCTCTACTTTTAGGGTAGCTGTAGCTTTGAAAGTAAGCTGCTGCTGACCTAATATAGTCTCGTTTTGCAAATGCTTGCTGAGCTGCAGCATAATTAGCCATAGAAGGATCAGAACTTAAAGAAAATCCTAAAAGCATTCCAAACACTACTAATGATCTAAACGAAATCATATTGCTACCTTAAAAAAACTGAGATGCACCGATCTGCAAAGTAATATTATTGCGGGTTGCGCTTTGACTATTTTCTGCTGCCACTGAGCTACAAGCTGAATCAGCTGAGTCATAAAAAATAGTATGAGCCCTTAGGTCCCAACGTAAGGCTATTTTTTTATCACGAAATATTCGTTGTCCAATGCCGTAAGCTAGAGTGGGGTATGAATTAACTGCATCGGCTGGAATCGGCTCGGCATTGGGGTTTCTCTCTAAGTTAGGATCTTGGCACATATCTGAATACTGCCACTGCACCCCAGTCATGCCACCACCGAAACTAAAAAATGTATCAAAATACACAAGCTGCCCCTTCGGCAACTGAACCTTTCCGTAAATCGGTGTATAAAGAATAGACCCTTCAAAAAAATACATCGTTCTAAATACTTCCGTCTTAATATCAAAATCATCGACTAAAATGCTCTTTTCTTGTTTATCAAGCGAAGTACCAAAAGCAGCTGCGCCCTCAAGAGCTAATGATTCGGTAAAATGATATGTCAACATTCCTGAGAGCATCAAAGTATGCACGTAGGTATCATTAGTAACCATCAACAACCCGCCACCTGCTTCTACCCGCTGTCTCTTTTGAAAAAACCTCGGACGAATCACACGGATTTCATAATTAGAAAAGCTATCTTCATCACCAAACGCAACGTTTGAATTTGAAACCGATGAAAGAACAGATCCAAGCAACAGCCCTGCCAAACCCATAACTATAGGGTTATTAAATCGCAGGAGAATGTTAGGTTTCATAGTCAAATACTACTCGCTTTGTTTATCAACCATCAGCTTAAAGGTTACAAATTCCGCTTGTTGCGCAGAAATCATAACCCTCTTAACAAGTTTAAATACGTGAGCCTTATCCATTTCCATAACTAAAGAACCCAACTTCGGTTTTTTACCTTGGGCTTCAGCTAATCGATCATTAATTTCTTTAAGTTTTATCAACTCGTCATAGACACTTTGAATTGCACCTTGAGACCGCTGAGACTCCGGCACATCACCACCAACGACATCTGCAACTCGGTTGTCATTGACAAAAATCTCAGTTTTAGTCACGGCAATTGCTGGTATTTCATCTAACCCGACTAAAGTCATTGAGCCCGGAAGCTCAAGCCCTTGTTTAGGGTCAACCATGACAGGATCAGAGGAATAACTTATTAACAGAAAGGTTATCAGGATACTAAACACATCCATCATAGGCATGATATTTAGGCTAACACTCTCTTTATTTGAAGAACCAACTGATGCCAACTTAAACCCCTATGAGTTACAAAATAACACTTCCCATTACAACCTTAGGAAATACAAACACACGATCGATTAACTCGGCGTTATTGCCGTCACCTTTTTGATCAATACTAAATACTGGGTCGTTCTCTTTTCGTAATTTAATAGCATCCAGTATTTTAACAACCTGTTCGTAGGTAACATCATCGTCCGTGTAAAAAGTCACAAGATCCGTATCTTTGCTATCTGTACGAATCCGAACTAGAGCCTCATGTAACGATGCAATCCCCCGCTCATCAGAAGGAAAGGTCTTCTTATTGGCCTGAACGGGCGCCATAGAGTAGCTGGTATCAAGTACTATCTGGTCCTTTTGGGCATCAACCTTTACTTCAAGGGTCCGTGTAGGTTTTGACTGGTCTTCGGAGTTAGTAAAGAAAGGAATCTGAACCTTGATTACTCCCAAAGTCACAAAAGCCGCTGATGTTAAAAGAAAAGTATTCAACACTGAAAAAACATCAATAAATGGCATGATATTCAATTCAGCATCTTCATACTCTTGGGTCGTTCTTTTTTTTCTTTTTCTAACCGACATAGCCAATTACCTAATAAGTTGCTTACAACAGTCTATTTAGAACCTTTTAGTTTCATTTTTCTCGTATAAAGCAAGTCCGTAAGTCTTGCTGAATTTTCGCTAATATCATCAATAATAGCTTTTTGTTTCATAGATAGAATACCATAGGCGACAAGACAAATAAGCGCGGTACCGAGGCCAAAGAATGTCGCTGTAAGCGCCTGTGAAATACCCTGCCCTAGAACCTCTTGCTTCTGCGTCCCGGTCATTTCAGCCACCGCCTCGAAAGACCGGATCAAACCATGAATGGTTCCAAGTAGGCCAAGAAGAGTCGCAACGTTTGCAGTTGTCGCCAAGAAAGGAACTCCATACGATACCTTTGGTACAGCATTTAATGCCGCATACTCTAGCGCATTGTCAACCTCTTCAGCAGAGTCGTTAGCACGCTTAAGACCCTCCGCTAGTACGTAAGGTAAGAGTTTAGGTCTTGCTTTTTTGCACAGACGAATCGCATTCTCAATCGAGTTATTCATAACCATCTTTTGCACAGCGGCCATAAATCCCGGAGAATTCGCTAAGTCATACTGCAACCACAACCGATAGGTGCGCTCGATGATAATTACGATCGAAATGATAAGAATCATCGCAATCGCTGACATTTCAAACTCACCGCCCTGATGGAACTTCAGCTTAATAAACTCAAACATCTTCTAGAATCCTCTCTTCTTAAATGTCGCGACACTTACAATTTATGGTTGTAATCAACTTCCTAAGGTTTAAGACCTTAGCCACAATGAATTTCAGCGAAAACCAAAGTAATTTATTAAGGTTACTTTAAAATTTTACGCCCCATTGCTACCTTCAGTCAACTAAACCATAATATTTTGGCAGGTATAGCTTTCTTTCATGGCTTCAGTTACAATTTATGATTAGTTGTGAATTTTTTGTTCTTATTTTTGAATTTTATTAGATTTACAAAAAAATAAGACGAATTAACTAAAACTTTCTCAAAAACAAAAAAGAGCTACTTTTATGGCTGCTGTTCCTAAGTTACTATTTCTAAACTCCAGCAAATATTGCCAGCTACCTAACCAATATGCTCTTGCGTCTGCCGGAAACGGATACGAGTTCACGGTGTTGACCACATCAGCTGATGCCCAATCATTCATCAGTAGCACTCAAGATATCCACACTTTTGTAAGCAACGAACCCAACTACGAACTGTTTAACCTCTTACGAAGTCAAAACCCGGATACCAATTGCGTATTGATGACTGACCTACCAATGGACAAGTACAGTAGAGAGTTGAAAAACCGAGAAGAACAGTTAGTCGATCACGTTATCGCTAATAGGGAAGGTGATTGGCCTATTCACGACCTCCGAATATGCTGCCAAAAGCTAATTAGTTCCGATATTTTCGGTATTGATAAATATCTACGAGAAGATACTCCCATACACACAGTTTCCGTCTCGGATTCATCCAAAAGAGATGAATATAATAACCTTGTGACTGATTTTGCGTCGTCATGCCGCCTTAGTTCTTATCTCTCAAAGATGATCTGGGGAATTAGTGAAGAAATGCTTATGAATGCCATTTACGATGCTCCTGCAGCTGCTGGTATTAAACGTTTCCAAGGAATACCTCGGACCACAAAAATGACACTAGAACCGCAGGAATGCGCCACTCTGAGCTTTGGCTGCGATGGTGAGGTTTTTGTTATGTCATCATCTGATCCATTTGGAGTTTTAAAAAAAGACCGTCTTCTAACCTACCTTAAAAAAGTCCTTCAGCGTGATCAAAGCGAAGATATCATCGATTCTAAAGCCGAAGGTGCTGGTTTGGGACTGTTTAAAATCCTTTATAGCTGTCATGACATCAGCTGCAATGTCTCCAAAGGCAAGCAAACTGAGATTATCGCACTCATCGAGCTAGACCAGCAAATCCGCGATTTTGCAAAAATGCCTCGTTCTATACACTTTTACTCTCCTGCTTAGTTTTTAATTGAATCTTTACCCCAAGCAGAATACTCTCAGTCGATTCATTTTCCTCAGAAAAACAGGAGCTATATATGGCAAAGATTAAGGTAAAACGTCCGGTAGTTGAATTAGATGGTGATGAGATGACCAGAATCATTTGGCAGAAAATCAAAGATACTCTTATTCACCCTTACCTAGACATCGATTTAAAATACTTCGATCTAAGTATTGAGAACCGAGACAAAACCGATGATAAAGTTACGCTAGACGCTGCAAAAGCGATCCAAGAATTCGACGTCGGGGTTAAATGTGCCACGATTACTCCGGATGAAGACCGAGTTAAAGAGTTTGGTCTCAAAAAAATGTGGAAAAGCCCCAACGGCACTATCAGAAACTACTTAGGTGGAACCGTATTTCGTAAACCAATTATTTGTAATAATGTTCCGCGAATAGTCAGCAATTGGAAAAAACCCATTGTAGTCGCCCGTCATGCTCACGCCGACCAATACAAGGCAACAGATGTTCGTATACCCGGCGCCGGAAAAGTCACTATGACTTACGCTCCAGAAGACGGAGGACAAACTCAGTCCTGGGAAATTCATAATTTTGACAAGCCTGGCATCGCGATGGGAATGTATAATACTGATGAATCCATCGAAGGATTTGCCCGAGCCGTGTTTAGCTATGGCCTTCAGGAAAAATACCCAGTTTATCTCTCAACCAAAAACACGATTCTCAAAACATACGATCGAAGGTTCATGGATATCTTTCAAGAAATCTTTGATGCCGAGTTTAAAGATCAGTTTAAAAAAGAAGGAATCACCTACGAACACAGACTCATTGATGACATGGTTGCGCAAGTTCTTAAATGGGAAGGCGGCATCGTCTGGGCCTGTAAAAACTACGATGGTGACGTGCAGTCTGATACCGTTGCTCAAGGATTTGGAAGCCTAGGTCTCATGACTTCAGTACTCATGACTCCCAATGGAAAAACAATAGAAACAGAAGCCGCACATGGCACGGTCACTCGTCACTACCGCGAGCACCAAAAAGGTAACAAGACCTCCACGAACCCTATCGCGAGTATCTTCGCATGGACTAGAGGTCTAGCGCACCGCGGTCAACTAGATGACACTCCGGAAGTTACCCATTTCGCTGAAACCCTCGAAAAAGTTTGCATTGATACCATTGAGTCTGGCTCGATGACCAAAGACTTAGCTGTTTGCATTCACGGGAATCCACCGCCAGCAGATAGCTACATGGACACAGATACATTCATGAATACCATTGCAGCTAACTTAGAAAAATCTATGTAAGACATAATTTTCATGAAATAAAAATCACCCCAGCTATCTACGGTAGCTGGGGTGATTTTTTATAAACCTTCCTAAAGCCGCCCACAATATTCACGAAGATTTTAGATTTTATCGGGGAAATAATTTTCCCAATAAAATTCAAACACTTCTATACCTTCTCCAATCATTTCGTAACTATCTCATTTATTTCATTGATTCAATATTTGATTAAGTGTAAGTCCCATTTAACTCGTACACAGGAGATATTATGAAACTAAGATACTTATTAACACCTTTATTTACACTCTTCTTCGTAGTTCCTGCATACTCTGGCGAAATTGTCACTGTCATTCTCTATGATAACGATCAGTGTTTTAGTGTAGGAAAAAGTTCCTTTTTAATTTATGAGGATGAAGAAAGGCAGAAGAAGGTTTGCGCTAAGCAAAGCAATCGAATTTACTACAAGAGTTATAAATTGAATGATCACTGTGTCAATTTTTCAGGTAGTTCCTCTACAACGCAAGATATTTGTAGATGGGTTTCTGCTGTAGACTAAACTCGGGGTTGGGATGTTACTCAAAAACCTTCCGGCAGCCGTCCTGCATTTGCCGAAGCTTTTTCTTATTAGGATTTTTTATTTTTTTCTTCTTCAGGAACTGATTTATGTCTGATTTGTGTGGGTTAGCAAATATCTCACCTGCTCTTTCTCTTAGAGAGTAGACTACTGATATCCCTATATTCATCAACTGCGTTTTATCTAAGGGAATCTTCTCACCGAACATTGTTTTAATTTCTTTTGATCGAGAGACCTCAAAGACCACACGACGAAAATATTCATCTATAACTTCGACGGGTAACCCTCTACTCGGCAGAAGTTTAGTGATCGCAAGAGGAGAACGTTCGAAGGGTGAGAAGTAAATATCTGCAATATTAAATTCTCGATGCCGTCCATTTTCATCAAATACTCTAAAAACAAAACTCTCATTAGCAAGGGAAAGCCCATATAGAACCTCGACCAAACGACGGAGTTGAGTGGTGATCTCGGCTTTTTTCTCACCTGTTTTGGCCTCTAGAGACAAATGAATGAGTAGCTTATTGTCGCCTGTAATCGAATATAGAAGTCCATCAGGTAGCGAAGGAGCAATATTACTATGATCCAAACTAGAGCCCGACATCACAATTGATGCAGGAAAAAGACTAGAGAGATCCTTTAACTTTCTCATACCAAAGGTTTCACCAAAGTTACTTTTCAAAAAACCAGGCTCCATTCTCATAAGCTCTCGATAAGAACGAAGGTGATTAGCGCTCTTGGCACCAATGGTTTTCTCTAGTATTCGTTGATTGAGTTTTTTTAAATACTTAACTTCGGTTGCTGTCCAACCCTCAAAAACCGCATCAACCACACCCGAATCATCACTGTATTCGACGACAGCATTGTAGAGAAAAGGTAGCTGCTTCCGCACAAGTTCACGCCCTGATTGGGCGTAGAGGGCGTTCGGAAGCAGCCCTAACAAGACCCATAGAGATAGGCTCATAAAATAAATTTTAAAAATTCTAAGAATAATTTCACCTTCGACGGAGAAACCGCTTTAATCAAGAAGACTCCTCATATATTAGCGGCTGATAAAATGCCAATATTTCTCAAATATTTTCGAGAACTTCAAATATTTCTTAGTACTTTAAGCTGGTTATAAAATCATCCAAAGGTACCCTCCCAGCGACCCGGCTTAGTCATCGTCCCGGACATATTAGCGGCATCTGCAAAACTAGGAATGCAGAAGGCTCTTACCAACGACAAAGAGCTGTCTCCTCCGACTCCACTTGACGTGTATGCCTGCGCTAGTGGAGCGGGAAGGATTGCGGTCGGTGCCGCGGGGTATTAAAGTAAAAAGACCGACTCGCCGCAAAAATTATCGAAACTAATTTTAAAAGTATTTTAAGCGCCTTTTCGACTTTTTGTAACACCGACCGTATAGTCTAATTCATTCCGGTTTAACATATCTTGCAACGCTAAGCGGATGAACTGTTGTTCACTATAGCCAAGAGACCTAGCATACTCAGCCGCTTTTTGTGGACTAACAGGCTTTCGTCCTTTCTCAATATCATTGAGATGAGAGCGAGAAATACCTAATTGTTCCGCAAAATCAGCCATTGATAGCTCTTCACCTTTACGAATCGACCACAGAAGCTCGCCTACTGAAAGAGGGTTGCCGATAAGGTTTTCCAAAAACTCTTTGGTTTTACTTTTTGTATTCATGAGGAACTACCTTTTCGACTAAAACAAATTCTACTTTATCATTCTGAACCGAATAAATGCCTCGCCATTGCTTAGAAATTTGCCACGCAGTTCACCTTTCAAAGGTTCATCGTGAAAACCGGGACGCATTCTAGCTTTCTCTAGCCCATTTGTTTCAACAAGATCAACCCAAGCTAGAAATTTCATAACAATATGCCGAGGAGCTTTGGAGAGGGATTTTTTCGAATTTTTTGACAGTTCTACCCTCAATAATAATCCCTTTAGCATATAAGGATTAAATGCACACATAATATGTGTACCTGTCAAAAGTTTATAAATGACCTTGATGAAACCGTTAAATGTTTAATAGGTTTTAATTGAGGCAGTCTCGCTAAACCTGCTTAACTACTTTCTTGTCTGCTAACGTTCGGTAAGCTTCCGTCAACTTCTTAAAGCGCTCTTCATTGCCACCCTGGCGATCTGGATGAAGCTGCTTCGCCATCTCTCGGTATCGTTTCTTCAAATCATCATCAGCAGGTTTTTTTTCAAATCCCATGTAACGCATCGCTATCACGTCTGTATAAGTAGACCCGAGTTCTCTATCGGAAAACCTTCTCTGAGATCCTCGTGAATTCTGGCTTGATGCCGACTGCCGACGTCGGAAGCGAGCCTTTGCTTCGTTATCTTTTCGAACAACTTGTTGCTGATATTCCCAAAGACGCTCGCTAGAACTCCATAACTGGTCGAAACAAAGCTGTAACCGATCTTTAATAGATAAATATTCCGTACGTACATTAATTAAAAAAGCCCTTAAAGATCGGCTTTCAAATTCAGCAGGAAGGCTTTCGGGCAGATTATCAAAATTAAGCGCTTCAAAGGGTGCATCAAATAGCGCTAAACGAGTTAGTTGTTCGCGTTTTTCGAGTAACACCTTCCATAGGCTATCCTGCTCCTTATTGAAGCCTAAGAGTTCTACCCTGCTTTTACTCCATGAGTTTTTAATACTTTCTTGTACGAGCTCAAAGTCTTCTTGCAGATAATCCCCAAACACCGGTGATATTAACATTGATGAACGAAAGGGGCCGAAGTCTTTCCTCTGAATAGTTCGAAACCAGGATGCTGGTCTCTCGGCCCGTAAGATACCTAAACGAAACCGAAGAGTGTTCTCCAACTCTTTAATTTCACGACCCATGCGGGTTAAACGGTCGCTATCTTGACTGTTACCACAAAGCTTAGTTTGGAGTTGATCAATAAAGGTATGTTTTCGTGAAAGCTGATCGGCGACAAATTTTAAAGATTCCTGAACCGAACCATCAAAATGAATAGCACCGACAAACCAATCCGATTCAACCTGATTTTTTAAATCTTCCGGATTCTTACTCAAATGATTTACCCTATTTTTTCTGTCCTAATACTTCGGCAAGAGTGTTGAGCTCCTCAGCGACCTCTACAAACGCATCATTCTTCCTAAGATTAATACGAGAATCGTAATCGCCATCTGCGAGAGCTCTGATATGCCGACGAAAAGCAATCGTTGGGCCGATCAAACGGTGAGTGTAGACGACCGACAACAAAACACTTGCGAGGAAATAAACAGCAACGATCAAAAACAACCATCCAGCAATACCGTATAATCCACTTTGAATCACATCGATCACTTCTTGTCTCAGGTCGGTAAAGTCTAAGATTAATTCGAACAAGTGGTGAAAGCTCACCAGAAGCACCGAACAGAATGTCACCACAAAAACGGAAGACATCAAGATCGAATACAGCCCTAACTTCACCTGAAGTAGAGGCTTCAGAAGTAGGTTTTTAAACTTCCGTGGGTCAACAGCTTGTTTAGCCGACATAATTTGCTCCTAACTCTATTGAACGCTCGTTTTATTATACATGATCCCTGCTTTTTCCTCACCGACCCCGGATAGGGTTTTTGAAGAAAAAACAATAAATATAAATATTTTCAATATCTTACACCAAAAATAGATTAATCACCTTAAAATCATGACCACCTTACGAAGGTTTAAAGGTGAACCTCATAGCCGCGGTATTTTCACGCCATATCGAAGACCCCGTATTGTCCAACCTTAGAATCGATGATACAAATACCCTCACTTTACTGTTTTAACTCTGAATTGAAGGAGCTCGTTATGAGTAGCGCAAACTTCACAACCCCTATCCCCCTTAATGAACCCGTGAAAACCTACGCGGCCAATAGCCCTGAAAAACTCCTACTTAAACAGGAGCTCCAAGCTCAAAAAGCGACCGTCGACGAAATCACTCCGATGATCGGTAATTACCGCGGAAAAGGAAGTGAGACGAGTACAATCACTTCCCCTCAAAACCACGAACTTGTTTTAGCGACCGTCAAACACACGACACCGGCTGAAGTCGATATGGCGATTCAAAGCGCCTTAGATGCCCGCAAAGACTGGGCTGGGTTACCTTGGGAAGATCGGGCTGCCGTCTTTCTAAAAGCTGCCGAACTTCTATCAACAAAATACCGACCGGTATTAAGTGCAGCAACGATGCTTGGACAAAGCAAAACTGCACACCAGGCCGAAATTGATGCAGCGTGTGAGTTAATAGACTTTTTTAGGTTTAATGTTAAGTATGCAGAACAAATTTACAGCCAACAACCAAACTCCTCCGTAGGAATTTGGAATAAGTCGTCTGCCAGAGCTCTCGAAGGTTTTGTTTTTGCTGTGACACCTTTTAACTTTACTGCCATCGCTTTAAACCTGTGCTGCGCTCCTGCCCTGATGGGATGTACCGTTGTTTGGAAGCCTGCACCGACCTCAACTTATTCTTCATACCTAGGAATGAAAATGTTAGAGGAAGCCGGTCTACCCCCGGGAGTCATAAACTTCATTCCGGGAGACCCACAGATGATCGGTGAGAAGGTTCTTTCTCACCCAAGTCTATCAGGTGTCCATTTCACAGGATCTACAAACACCTTTAATTACATCTGGAAAACAGTCGGTAGTAATATCGATAAATATAAGAGTTACCCACGAATCGTCGGCGAGACCGGGGGTAAGGATTTCGTCTTTGCTCATCCATCAGCAAATCTTGAGGAGCTGTCCATCGCTCTTATTCGTGGATCATTTGAATATCAAGGACAAAAATGTTCTGCTGCATCTCGCGCTTATATCCCCAAAAGCATCTGGCCAGAACTCAAAGGTCGATTAGTAAGTTTGTGTGCAGACATAAAAGTGGGCGACCCCGAAGACTTTACTAACTTCATGTCAGCAGTTATCGACAAAAGATCTTTCGATAAGATTGCTGGTTACATTGAGCATGCTAAAAACTCCTCTGAAGCAGACGTGATTACTGGCGGTGGTTACGACGATCAGAAAGGTTACTTCATCGAACCCACTATTATTGAAGCGTCTTCTCCTACCTATAAGTCGATGGTAGAAGAAATTTTCGGCCCAGTTCTAAGTATTTATGTGTATGAAGACAATAAAATCGAAGAAACCCTCACTCTAGTTGATGAGAGTACTCCCTATAGTTTGACAGGAGCAATCTTTGCCCAAGACCGTCTCACGATTAACCACCTCACTAACCGACTCGAAAATGCAGCTGGTAATTTTTATGTAAACGATAAACCTACCGGAGCAGTAGTCGGACAACAGCCTTTCGGAGGAGCTAGAGCCTCCGGCACCAACGACAAAGCCGGGAGTATCTATAACCTGATAAGGTGGACCTCTCACCGGACTATCAAAGAGAATTTTACTCCGGTTTCTGACTATCGGTACCCGTTTATGGATGAGGAATAAGAACTGAGAATACGTAGCACAAACTAGCTTATTATCATGAAATATCGACGTGCTAGTCTATAACTCGTGAAATAGGGAAACCGTGTCGCTCTAGTGCTCAATAGGTTTGACACTATCGTTCAGGTATGGTTTTGTAGCAGCTTGAAAACTTATGTTTAGGAGGTATTTTATATGTCAGTACTAGTTGGAAAAGAAGCTCCCGATTTTTCCGCAACTGCGGTAGTCGGTGGAGATTTTAAAGAAAATTTCACCCTTAGCAGCCATCGAGGGAAAAATGTTTTATTATTTTTCTACCCACTTGATTTTACGTTTGTATGCCCAACCGAGCTTCATGCTTTCCAAGAAAAAGCGGATGCGTTCAAAAAGTTAAATACCGAAGTCATTGGATGTTCTATTGACAGTCAATTCTCTCATTTAGCTTGGCTAAAAACACCAAAAGCTAAAGGCGGAATCGAAGGTATTAAATACCCACTGGTAGCTGACATCAACAAAACGATCGCTCGTGATTACGATGTCCTGATCCAAGATGCCGGCGTTGCTTTAAGAGGAGCGTTTCTAATTGATGAAAAAGGTGTGGTTCGTCATCAAACCGTAAACGATCTTCCGTTAGGTAGAAATATCGATGAGTTCTTAAGGCTTATCGAAGCACTAAGATTCCACGAAGAGCACGGCGAAGTTTGTCCAGCAAACTGGCAAAAAGGCGCGAAGACCATGAGCCCTGATCAAAAAGGCTTAGATAACTATTTTGGCGGATAGTTAAGTTTAAAACAAAAAACGCCCGACACCATTAAAATGTCGGGCGTTTTATATTTCAATACTTCTTATTTAGACTTCTTAGAAAAAACAAACCCACCATCGCGCCGATTCGCACTAGAATAAATCCACCACAGCAGACGGTTTAATTCCAATGCTGAAGACTTGGTAAGAGGTGGATAAATCATCTTAGGCAGGCTTTGGATACGCTTCGAATATTTTTCGACAAAAGGGCTAGTTATATCAAAACCAGCTTCTCCGATTTTCTCTCGTCGTTTCCAACCCAACAACTTACCCCTAACAACTTTTCTTACAATTAAACTTTCATTCTCCTTGATAAAGGCCGTTCCTTGGATATCCAAAACAGAACTCCAAGAATAGGGTATACTAACTTGTTTCAGCTTCTCCACTAACGCTTCTCTTTGTTGACTAGTCTTTCTCTCACTAGGAGAAATAACTGCCTTTAAATAACCTAAAACGCCTTTATGAAACCTATGGCCCTGAAGCTGCTTAGAAAAGAAAGCGACTGCTTCCGGTAAAAACGATACATCAAACGACTTTTTATTACTCTCACCCTCGATCTCACACATCTGTAAAAAACCGTCCAATACAGTTTTGGCACCCTTCCGGTCCCCAATAGGACCAAAGGCTGCTACTGCGCCGGCTCGTAAAGGACCCACTTCTGAAAAAACACGGCTACCTTTAACAGAAAGTTGTAAACAAAAGATATTGCGTTGATGCCAATTCCCCGGATCATATACTGACTTCCGAGCAATTTCTTTACTCTCTTTCATGAGAGCAGCAAGAGCACTATTACACTCGACAAAATCCAGTTTATAACTAGATAAAACCAAGCGAAGCATTGACCGCGGAAGCTGACTATATTTTTTTAGTTTGTTAATATCTTTTCTGAGGTTTAGAGCGCTAGAGACGACGATCACTTTGTCGTGCTGATCACGTAGGTAAAACACACCCGGCTTATCAGGTATACCTGTAAGGTCATCATTCTTAACCCCCCAACCCAGCCGTACACCTGATTCGAAGTCTCCTTGAAAACGGATCGCATCAATAACACGTGAAAGCCGGCGTTGTTTTAGTCGCCCTACTAACTCATCAAATAACCGGAGAGTCACCAAAGCATCAGAATCGGCACGATGAAGCTCTCCCTCTACTTGAATATTCAAAAATTCACTAAGCCCACGAAGAGACTTGTTAGGAGCTTCCTTTATTACTTTTTCGACCAGTAAATGAGTGCAAAGGTAAAAGTTCGGGATAGGTGAGCCCAGAACCTTTTCGGAGTAGTAACGCAGAAACTTCATATCACCGATGGTGTTATGGCTCACCAATACCCCTTGCTCAACAAAATCCACGAATAAGGGCATAACCTCGTCGATTTTGGGCGCATCCTTAACCATCTGATTGGTAATATTTGTCATTTTCCTAACAATAGGAGGTATCGAGCGTTCTGGATTAACTAAGGTATAGAACTTTTGAAGAACCTCACCGGCTCGAACCTTCAATGCACATATTTCAGTGATACCGTTCTTTTGAGGGTTGCCTCCGGTAGATTCAATATCAAATACGATATAAGTCGCTTCGTCGAAGCTTTGATCGAGAAGCTTAACCATTTTCCCAGATGCCTTTGGCGGCGGCCCTTCATCCCTCTTACGGGCTTTAGAAGCTGCTCTTTTGGAGCTTTTAGAACGTTCGGAGGTATTTTTTTTGGGTGGAGGTGAATTTGGATTTTGTTTTTGCGGCACAGATGCTCCAAAAAAATATCAATTTTATCTTACCAAAGCATCTGGACTTTGTAAGTTATTATCATACTCTCAAACCTTAGCTCAATTCAGCGCTTGCTTAAGATCCATAACGAGGTCATCGGTCGCTTCAATCCCGCATGACAAGCGGAGCATCGTCGAACCAATACCTAGTTGTTTGCGCAAAGGTTCTGGCACTGAGGCATGCGTCATTTTTTCAGGGTGATTTACAAGAGACTCCACTCCTCCGAGGCTTTCGGCAAGAACAAATACCTCTAAGCGAGACAGAAACTTAAGAACATCGTCATAATTCCCATCGATATCGAAGCTTACCATACCGGAAAAACCTGACATTTGCCGGGTAGCCACATCAAAATTCGGATGACTATCCAAACCAGGGAAATAGACTTTCTTAACTTTCGGTGAAGAACTTAAAAAATCAGCGACTGCAACTGAATTTTGATGGTGTTGATTCATCCGCACAGCCAAAGTCTTGAGGCTTCGATGTAATAAAAAACACTCCATCGGACTCGGCACACTACCGGCTTCGAACTGCGATCGTTTTATAAGAGTATACAAATCTTGATTATTAGTTATCGCTGCACCACCGATCACATCCGAATGCCCACCTATATACTTAGTCGTAGAGTGAACCACTACATCGGCACCGAGCTCTAAGGGACGCTGAAAAACCGGAGAAGCAAAGGTATTGTCAACTACCAGCGTAGCTTGAGATTTTTTTGCAACCTCTGCCATTTTTTCAATATCAATAATTTTGAGAGTAGGATTCGTAGGTGTTTCGACCCAGATCACTTTAGTCTTGGAAGTTACTTTAGAGGAAACCTCAGCGGGATCACTCATGTCGATAAAATGAAATTTGATTCCAAACTTTTCAAAATAATTTCTAAACAGCCTGCCAGTACCACCGTAAACATCATCGCAAACCAGAACCTCATCACCGGGCAATAGCAAGACTTGCATAATCGCTTGTTCAGCTGCTAATCCCGATGAAAAGGATAGTCCATACTTAGCACCCTCAATCTCAGCCAGTCCCGCTTCTAAAGCATCTCTTGTCGGATTCCCAGCGCGGCTATAATCCCAGCCTTTATGAACACCAGGGCTCTGCTGAATATAAGTCGATGTTTGATAAATCGGCGGAGTAACAGCTCCTGAAAGCACATCAGGTTTCATTCCCGCATGAACGGACTTGGTATAATATTTCGAATCGACAGAGTTAGTACTCATAAGAATCTATCCTTTTGCTTTGTTAAGAATCTCTTCGAGGTTACCCTTCCGGTGAAGTTCCATCGTAATGTCACACCCCCCGACAAACTCCCCGTTCACATAGAGCTGAGGAATAGTCGGCCAACTAGAAAAAGATTTAATCCCTTCACGGATATCCCAATCAGCTAGCACGTCTATATCTTTAAAGTTCACACCGTAAGAACCCAACACTTGAGTCACTTGGGCTGAAAAACCACACTGAGGAGCCTCTTTTGTACCTTTCATAAACAACACGACAGGGGACCCGTCTACTTCTGTTTGAATCCTCTGTTGAATATCTCCACTCATAGCTTGTTTCCTTTCGCTAATATCTTCTACCATAAACGGGTTAGTCTCTCCTTTCGTAGGCCCCTTGTCAATGGGTTCCTAACTATGGGTAAACATCTATAAAGATAATGCTTTTTCATCAATTAAAGCGACTGAATACTGATGTTTTAACCTGCAGACCAGTCGGTTGATCTAACCCATAAGGGCTGCACTTGCAGTGGTCGACTACCAGTAAATCGTTCTATCGATGCGAACGGAAATACCCGTCAATTCCCCTAGATTTCTTGCACTCCTGGCACCAGAAATATATGACCCGCTTAGTAAAACTTAACCTAAGGAGAAATTACCATGAAGAAACTTTTACTCACCTTGTCACTATTCACGCCTTTGAGCCTAATAGCTGAAACCCAGCCAATGGGTAATGGCTATGCAGGAATTTCGTATTACTGGTCTGGCAGCACCTTGGTTCACTCTTCACTCGCTGACAGCAATTTAGAAGGTCTAAAAGACCGACTCAGAAGAATTAACGGACCCGGTGCAGACATAGTAACCTCAGGTCGAGGCGGTTCCTGCGCCTTAGCTCAACAACAATATCGCGATGTAGGGGGTTTAGCGACAGCCTCAGCATCTTGTGCGAGCACAGCACAAGCAGCGAAAAGAAATGCACTTGACAACTGCAACCGCGAAGCCAATCGCCGAGGTTACAATTGTTCTATAATTAGAGTAGTTTCTGCATATTATTAAATCTTAACCGCGGAGAGAATCGCAACACTCTCCGCTAGTTACCCCTGCGATCACTACCAAGCTATTCAATTTTATATTTTAGGTTTATTAATCGAAGCCATTGTCTTATGTACTAGGGGACCGAAAACTTCTACTCCCGAGGTACTTGTGGATAACCTAAATGTTATAAACCACCCGCTTATCCAACACAAACTAACGATTATGCGGAAGAAGGAAACCAGCACCGGTAAATTTCGCACGCTACTCCATGAAATTAGTATGCTACTTGCCTATGAAGTAACCCGAGACCTCCCCTTAACCACAACTCAAATTGAAACACCGTTAAAACCCATGGCGGCTCCTACACTTGCCGGTCGAAAGATCGTATTAGTATCCATCCTAAGAGCTGGGAATGGAATTCTTGATGGTATGCTCCAATTAATACCAAGCGCCCGTGTGGGGCACATAGGACTCTATCGTGATCCGAAAACTCTGCAGGCTGTGGAATACTATTTTAAACTCCCACAACACATCGAAGATCGAGATATGATCGTAGTGGACCCAATGTTAGCGACTGGACACTCGGCGATCGCTGCAGTTTCTAGACTTAAAGAGGTCAAACCTCGATCGATTAAATTTGTCTGTTTGTTAGCCGCTCCAGAAGGCATAGCAGCTTTTAGTAAAGCTCACCCAGATGTCGCAATTTACACGGCAGCAGTTGATGAGAAATTAAATGATCACGGTTACATCGTTCCGGGGCTCGGTGATGCCGGTGACCGAATCTTCGGGACTCAGCTAGAAGATTAAGCTTTGAAATAGTTAACCCAAGGTCTTTGATCCTAGCAAAAACACCTGCTCAACACTTAAATCATTCATACATTTAAAATGCCCCAATGGACAAACCGTCGGCCCGTGATCACTGCAGGGACGGCAATCGAGTTTGATTTCAGCGACTTCACTTCGATCCGCTAGTGGACCAAAACCCATTTCAGGTACTGTTGCTCCGAATATTGCTAAGGTTGGTATGTTAAAAGCAGAGGCGTAATGTATGGGGCTGCTATCGTTACTTATAAGGATCGATAACTTAGGGTAAATACCCCTAAGGTCATCTAGCGAAGTTTTCCCTGCAAGGTTCACAATTCTTCCGTCATCAATTGCCAAAGATATTTGATCAGCTAAAGTTCGTTCAGTTTCGGTACCTAGAAGAACCACGGTCGACTGTGAGTATCTATTTAATAAAGTGGCAACTAATTCAGTATATTTCTCAATAGGCCATCTTTTAGTAGCCCAAACACTACCGGGGGCTATACCAATCACAGGACCATCGCGTCTTAGTAAAGTATCGCCAAGTTTGGAACTTTCGTTAACAACTAAACTCGGCCTAGCAGATATAATCTGGTCACGAGAAACTCCATGAGGTTCTAGCAACAAACCAATACGTGCCGATTCATGAAATATGGCGACCCGCTCTACTTTACGTTTGGCTAAAAAAGAGAATTTGGTTTGTCGATAAGTCGTTGTTTCAAATCCTAGATATGCCGATAGTAGACTGGAGCGATAGCTGCGATGAGGTTGTAATAAAACCGTCTGGTTATGGTTAGAGACAACTTTCATTAATGCTTTTTTAAGTTTTCGAAACGATTTGATCACACCGGATTTTTTCTCAAAGACCAATACCTGGTCAAAACCAAAATCATCAAAACACTTCGCACCAATATCGGTAGTAATTAAGTGATGTCTAGCCTGAGGAAAAACATCCATAGCTAATCGACAAGCTGCAGAAGTAAGAACTATGTCTCCTAAAAAGCTCGTCTGAAGCCAAACTATGTCGGTCGGCTTATTTGCTTCCATCAAACGTCCCTTGATATATGAGAGCGTCCTCGCCATTGGAATAATACCGAGGTCGTACATTAGATTGATTCATACCATATTTTTCATAAAGATGAATCGCGACGGAATTACTAGGCCGCACCTCTAAGTTCAATCTAACCGGTTTTGAGCTTGAACCAATATCTTTAATCATTGCATCAAACAACTGTCGACCAATACCTTTCTTACGACTCGTTGGTGAAACAAATATATAGATAAGCTCAGCCTGATCATCAATGAGTTGATACAGAATCATCCCACCCCAGTTCTTGTCGTCATTTTCGTAAAAGAGCAAGGATACATGAACTCGTGCAATGCATTCAAACACACCGTCGACAGACCAGAAAGATCCGTGGTGTTCCCATAAACTTGCAAGTTTCATTAATGATTTGCACTCATTTGGACGTCCTTGGTAAGCCTTAATCAGAGCGCTTTCACCTACTTGTGGGCTGGATATCTTGATAACTAATACTCCCGTCAAAATATCTTACAACAGCTCTTGCTTCCAGGTCTTTTAACCATTGGCTGAACCGCAAAGTCCTAACCATTGTAGACGAGTTCCTACCGTCTTGAATAGCAGCTTGTCTTTGCTTGCCACGCCTAAACGCTTCCACTCTTAGTGTGAGCGTAAAGTTACTGTTCTCAGTTCCAGGTGCTACCGCAAGTCGCTGCAGAGACCCCATCACACGATCATCGATAGAGCGTCGTTTAGAAAATATCTCCCGCGCCTTTGCTAACATCTGAGCAGAGGGTTGAAAACTACTTAGCCGAACAGCTTCTTGATTCACAATCATATCAACCCTAAATTCTTCTAAAAGCGCATACCAATTTTCAGGGTCTGCTTTCCTTACCGGCTCTGCACCACGAAGAATATCTTTAAAAAGAAGATATAACTCTAACTGTCGTTGAGTATAAGGAACGTGATCCACTTCCATAATTACTCGGTCACCAAGAACACCACTTTTCGTTGTGCTTTCTCCAAAGGCATTGGTGAATATTAAATTCATATTTAGTAAAATTAAAATTATTTTCATAACACAACCTACCGTACTTTTTTGCATCAGCACCTAGAGAGAATTCTATCACACCAATAAAATACTGACTTAATTTTTTGTAATAGAGCCATAAGTCAAGTAATTTTTTTTAGTACGGCGAAACTTAAAACGCTTGACATTAACCTTCGACAACGCGATGATTTATTTAATCGTTAAATACAGTTTTAAAACAATAAACATTAATGTCTTACGGGGGATTACATGAACAAGGCAGAATTAGTTGAGACCATTTCAAAAGTTACCCAACAAACTAAAGCAGACACCGAGAGATATCTCGATGCTTTTCTCGACACGGTAACAAAGAATGTGAAAAAGAAAGACGGAGTTAAGCTTGTAGGATTCGGAACGTTTACTATTTCGCACCGAAAAGCAAGAGTTGGTCGTAACCCACAGACTGGCGAAGAGATCAAAATTCCAGCGCGAAAAGTTCCAGTATTTCGTCCAGGAAAAGAACTTAAAGAGTCCGTACGGTAGTTGTTCACAGAACAACTAGTGTTTTTAAACACCCCGTTTCTGTTTACACAGACGGGGTTTTTTAGAACCCAAATACCAAGTTAAATCTAAAAGAATCTAGTGTTGAAAATCTTCTGCTTCGTCAAGAAAGTCAACTAGTCTCAATTTAGTAAAACTCTGTGGAGTGACTAGACGCAGTTCGCCGTCTCGCTCGCCATCTTCCTCAAGTGCCAAAAGATATTGGCCACCCTCAGATCCGGGCTGATAATTCAAAACAATCCACATTTCTTTTTGCTCTAAATCAAATACTCTAAAAGGAACCATCAATTTTTACCTCAAAATGAACTAATAAAGGTGACAGCTTACTAAATGCTCTGTGTTTGAGCCAAGGTCTTTTTGCGCTGGGTCGACTTCTCGGCAAATATCCTTAGCAAACGGACACCTAGTGTGAAAAGAACACCCTGACGGAGGGTTTATAGGGGATGGCACATCACCCTCTAATTCGATTCGCTTCGTCTTCTTAGTAGGGTCAGGAATGGGAATTGCAGACAGCAATGCTTGGGTATAGGGGTGCTTTGGGTCTTTGTATAGATCTTCCGAGCTAGCTTTCTCCACCAGGCGACCCAGATACATTACTCCTACATCATGACTCACATGCTGAACAACCGCTAGGTCATGGGCGATAAACAAAAAAGATATACCGAGTCGCTCTTGAAGATCAGATATTAAGTTAAGCACTTGTGACTGAACAGACACATCCAAAGCCGAAACAGGCTCATCTGCCACAATAAACTTAGGCCCAAGCACCAACGCACGAGCAATCCCAATCCTCTGCCTCTGTCCTCCAGAAAACTCATGAGGATAACGATTGAGGACTTCTTTTCTGAGCCCTACAATATCCATAATCTCCAAGATTTTTTGATCTCGACTCGAAGGGGATCCTAATCTATGGGTATCCAGAGGTTCACGTAAAATACTATGGATAGTCATTCTTGGGTTTAAAGATGCAAATGGATCTTGAAAGATAATCTGCATGTCACGCCTGAGGGCTTTCATCTCGGTATGAGATAAGTCCAAAACACTCTTACCATTAAAAACAACAGTGCCTTCAGTCGGTTTTTGTAAGCGTAAAAGGCTTCGGCCCAAGGTCGATTTTCCACACCCCGACTCACCAACCAATCCTAAAGTTTTGCCTTCTTCTATGGAAAAAGTCACGCCATCAACTGCCTTGACATGATTCACTACGTTTCTAAATAACCCACCTTTAATGGGGAAGTATTTTTTGAGATTTTTAACTTCAAGTAGCTTATTGCTCACATCAAATCCTCCCTATTGTTTGGATAAAAGCAAGCAACCCTTTGTTTCCCCGTCTCCCCTACTAATTTAGGGACTTCCTTTCGACAGCGATCCTGAACCTTAGGACAACGATCCGCATACAAGCAACCATCAGGTAAATGCAACAAGTCAGGAACCTTGCCTTCAATAGTAGGCAAACGTTTTAATTTTTTCTCACGGACGACCGGAATCGATCTAAGCAGACCAGCGGTATAAGGGTGTTGGGGACAGCGAAAAATTTCTTCTACTGTTGCTGATTCTATAATCTGGCCACAATACATCACAAGTACCCGTTTGCAAGTTTCGGCTATAACCCCCATATCATGAGTTACCAAAACAACCGCCATACCGAAGTCTTTTTGTAACTTCGCCATCTCTCCCATAACTTGAGCTTGAGTCGTCACATCGAGTGCTGTGGTGGGTTCATCAGCTAAAAGCAGGTCAGGACCGCAAGACAGTGCCATAGCAATCATCACCCTCTGCCTCATCCCACCAGAGAGTTCGTGAGGGTATTCGTCGATACGTTTTCCCGCTGAAGGAATTCCCACCTTATCAAGCATCTCAATTGCTTTAAGTCTTGCCTCACGCTTAGAAAGTTTCTGGTGCCGACAAATAACATCAACCATTTGACTACCAACCCTGAATACTGGATTTAGTGCAGTCATCGGTTCTTGAAAAATCATAGAAATACTCTTGCCGCGAATCTTTCGATAACCATATTCTGAAAGACCAACAAGTTCTTGTCCACGGTACTTAATACTTCCGTGAACAATCTTTCCTGGAGGTGACGGTATAAGTCCCAAAATAGCTAAGGAACTTACCGATTTCCCGCATCCCGACTCACCGACAATACCAACTGTCTCTCCCGGGAAAATATCGTAACTAACATCGTTAATCGCACGAACGACTCCTTTGTCAGTCCTAAACTCAACTGCAAGACTTCTCACACTTAACAATGGTTCTTTGTTATCGGCCATTTATTGAACCTTCTTCGGATCTAAAGCATCCTGCAATGAATCTGAAAACATATTAAAAGCTAAAACCAATACAAACATAAATCCAGAGGCCGCTAGAAAGTTTTCAAAGATACCCGAGGCAACTTCAGACGATGCTTCCGAGATCATCAAGCCCCAACTTATTCCGTTTTTAACTCCCAAACCCAAAAAGCTTAGTACCACTTCACTTTTAATCGCTGTTACAAATAACAGCGAGGCCTGTACTAAAATAATATGAGTAGTATTTGGAATGAGATGACGGAAGATGATCTTAATCCTAGGAACTCCGATAGCTCTCGCAGCCTCAATGAATTCATAGTTTTTAAGCTTAATCACCTCACCACGTACCAAACGAGCGGTGCCCGTCCAAAACGTCGAGATCATAGCAATATGCATTGCAAACGGGTTGTCTTGCAAAGCGAAAGCTACTGCTGCCACAAAAAGATAAAAAGGAATACATTCAAGACATCCGAAAACCCACAAAAAAAGCTCATCAATCCAACCACCAGAATAAAACCCTGACACCGCGCCCGAGGCTGCTCCAAGCAGCGATGAGATAATAGCGACCACTAAGCCCACCTCAAAAGCGGTTTTAGTACTAAAAATAACTCTCTGAAAAATATCCTGACCATTGATATTCGTTCCGAACCAATGTTCCAACGAAGGCGGCATACGGCCGTTGGTTAAAAGCTCATCCCACTGAGTCGCTATCAACCCACCCCAAACCAAGATGGCGATGATGAAATACACCATGACGATAACTAAAGAAGCCATTCCCAGCTTATCTTGACGAAACTTAAAAAAAGCCTTCATCCAAAGAGACTCTCTCTTCGGTAACTCTCTTAAAAGCTTTTTACCACCAATTGCCATGCGTAAAACCTACTCCGTTAACTCAATGAGATCCTAGGATCAACTGCTCGGTACATAATATCTATGGTTGTTAATATCGCTACATACATAACCGCAGTCAAAGCGACGACTGCCTTCAACAAAGGTTGATCACCTGACGTTATCGCATCAAACGTCACTAGACCTACCCCAGGAATTCCAAAATAACTTTCGATTA
>Ga0222674_1000134_pt1 | contig 37057 bp, 28 predicted proteins | sample AntAcemetagen866_FD_179804 | JGI IMG/M metagenome (GOLD analysis project Ga0222674, IMG submission 179804) | Saline water microbial communities from Ace Lake, Antarctica - #866 | ecosystem: Environmental > Aquatic > Non-marine Saline and Alkaline > Saline | place: Antarctica: Ace Lake...
ATCAAAGAGTTTCCACATAAGTTCAAAGAAGCTAGTTATTATCTAACTATTTCAAAAAAATCCAACAACATTGCAGATCGAGCTAAGTTGATTAAAGACTTTGATCAGTGCGTGACACGAGAAAAGAAGAGTGGCTGGTATAAAAAAACAAGAAATCGATACGGTTCCCCATAACAACTGGGGACTATACCAAGATGTTTACTCATCCATAAACTGCATGTTATTGAGACTATAAGTTTGAGTGAAAGAAGCTGCCTTTGGTGGTCATGTAACCAATAACCGTGGCAATCATTGCTTCGGGCAGGCTGAAGCCTTGTTCGCGGCTAGTTAGACACCGGGTTGCTTTAATAATAATTTATTTTAGCATATTCTTCATAATACACTTATCGGACCTATTGAGGAGGGTCTTTAGGTGTATTTTTAAACGTAAATATCGGTTATTATGAAAATATATTATAACGTTGGGGTCGTTCAGAGCTTTAGCGAAGAAGCTAAGGGGGGCACTATGGTTGCTAGGTTTGTTTTAATTATATTTTTGCTTGGTAATTCAACATTATACGCTCAAGATACCGGAAGTGTGCTTAGAGGTGATAGGGTCGAACAACCTACTACCACGAATGACACCTTCATTTGCGAAATGGAGTCGCCGAGAAAAGTAGTATTGACCTTAGTTTTGAAACGCAAAGTCATCGAGCGTGAGGATGGTGAAACTCGAGATTATGAACTAGTTCGTGCAGAGGATGGAAAAAGAATTAGTTCTAGAGTTGCATTGAGAATGCGCGTTGAATACGCAGTCCGAGAGGTTGATGGTAAGAAAGAAACCCTTGAACGAATCTGTCTTTCGGCCACCGGACTTGATTCAGAAATTCCTGTTTACGCAACTTCTTCATCTTGTTCTGATAAGAGCGTTCCCTTCTCCAGTTCCCAATCGAAGCATTGGCGTAAGTCTTTCCACTTCTTTCATAATAATTGGGCATACGCAGCTGGCGACTATGATCCCGATACTTTAACGTTACTAGGAAGAGATAGGTCGGAGGTTCTAAAGGTTCATTGTAAGTTTTCTGGGACGTATAGATTTTATAAATTCTAATTCTAAAAGTAGAGGGGCATATCCTTTCAGTCTGCCTCTTAGGTAAACCTAAAGTATAGACTCTTGACCGTGGCCTGTATTAAACAAGCCACGTCAAACCTTACTCTACTTTCCTTTAGCAAACTGGAATTGCAGAACATCGAACTTTTTATTGTCAGTGCTTCCGAGAAGGACGATTTGAGCGTCTTTTAATTTGGCAAACTTTGCTGAGTACACGACTTGTGCTTTAGTTCCCTGAATTCGTGATTGCTTAAACTCTTGGGATTTTAATGCTCCAAAACCTTGTGCTTCGCCGATTTTACCGAGTAGTTTTTTTACTGTAGCAAGAGTCATTTTCTTTAATTCGTCTTCGCTGATTGGGACGGTCTTAGCTAATTTTTTAGGTTTATACCATTTGCCTAAAATCTCGACTTTTTCCATTTTTATTGCTTTTGCAGGTGTTGATCCTTTTGTTTTCACTTCAGATATTTTGAGTGCGATATCTAGGCCTTTAGTTACCTCGCCAAATACTGAGTGTTTGTTGTCTAAGTGTGATGTCGGTGCAACTGTGATGAAAAACTGAGATCCGTTGGTGTTAGGGCCAGAGTTTGCCATGGAAAGCATACCTGGCTTCGAGTGTTTAAGGTCTTTATGAAACTCATCTTTAAATGAATAGCCAGGACCGCCGGTGCCGTTTCCTTTTGGATCTCCTGTTTGAATCATAAACTTTGGAATGACGCGGTGAAAAACTATGCCGTTATAGAATCCCTTGCGAGCTAGCTCGACAAAGTTGGCGACCGTGTTAGGAGCCTTTTTATAAAAGAGCTTTGCTTCAATGGTTCCCATTGTAGTTTTGATCCTGACTTTAAGGTCTTTGTCCGCAGCGTAGGATACCGAAGATGTTAGAAATGCTAGTAGAACGATCCGGATGGATTGTTTTAAAGAAACCATGAAATACCCCCAAAAACATTAGTAAATTAAGACAGTAACAATTAATTGTAGTTTACGAAGCTAGCATGGATGTATCAAAAACAACAGCTCAAAAGTGGTTGAAAACCTTGTAGAACTACAGGTTATTAAGCGTATATGTTAAAGTTAGCATATAGATATGGTGATCGTGTTGAGTAGAATTATCCGAAATATTGGTTTTTCGTTTGTCATAGCTATGATGGGCGCGCAGGCCTTTGGCACGTCGACATATTTCGACCTTGAACGGACCACCGCGAGTTCGCTTAAGTCAGACCTAAAACCCTTATTAGACGGGTTTCTCCTAAATAGATTGGGTCACCCGGATCATCCCTACCAATTAGATACAGCGGTTGAAATTGAAGCTGGTTCTATCCAGAGTGCTAAAGTCCGTGTGACGCTGAACTTTAAGGAAGATATTCCTTTGAGTATTGATTTGAAGGGTAGTGTAAGTAAGTTTTTTATGGACCGAGGGTATCGGACTTCTCCGGTTCTTTTCGGTGACCGTCGGCCTACCGTTCGTGTTGCGGTGGAGTTTAGTAAAGCTAGTTCTATTCCTGAAATTATTACAATTATTACTAAGCTAATATGTGCTTTCTTTTGTTTAGTAGTGATTCATTCTCTTTACCGGAAAAAATCTAGAAGGAGCACGGCCACACCCTCGGTAAGCAGTGGCTCAGGTCCGGTACCTAGTCAGAGGTTATGTGGACCATATAAGCCTCGTGGAGCGCCCTTGAGCGCTCAGTTTCCTAAGGACTTATCCGAGGATAAAAGTTTATTGGTAAAGCCAGTAGAGGGGAGTTGGTATATTAACTCTTTAGTTGACTTAACCTCTAACCGACTCAGTGATACGTTTCGTTCTATTCCAATGGCTGAGGCATTGACTCTTTTGAACAATGTACCAAGCCCATACCGTAACCATGTGATTTCCAAGCTTGATCTTGTAGTTCCTATTAAAAAACACCTTAAAAACATTAATAGTATTAAAAAGAATTAAATCTATTAAGGCGATAGTTATCAGGCCTATTTATTCTGGGTGTCGCGGTGCGCCTTCGCGCCTTCAAAGTCTTTTGAAATTTAGAGTTAATAAATATTTTTTTTATAAAAAATAAAAATACATTTGACGAATATGCCACTCCGTTGTAACTCTATTAGCAACACACCAATTAATGTTCACGAAGTTGAAGTTACTGAAGTAACCGGAACTAACGAACGATGGAGTAACGCATGGCGTTTTTCCGGCGTATTTGCGCGCTGAAAGTAATTTTATTATTTTTATTGGGTTCATGCCCTTTAGCAGTATTAGCAACACCTCAAAACTCTGAAGCTCAAGGCTCTGATAATGCGTCCGAGCAAACCTCTGACGTTGAGGAACCGGATGCAGAACAAGTTGATGAGGATTTTTTACGTGATCGCGCAGGTAAAGAAGCGATTAAAGAAGCGCTTAAAAAGGCTAAAAAGAAACAGTACCAATCACTTCCAGGCGGTGTTTACCGAGCTCCTAAGATTTACGCTCAGCTAAAAAAGGTTATTCGAGCTTTTAAGAAAACAAAATTAGTAGACGCAGACTCTGTTTATGATGTTTTTATCGCATCTGCACCTGAGGTAAATGCTTGGGTTGCGCCTGTGAATGAAGTTAGTTCGGTAAAGGCTTTTCATGTTGTTGTGACTTATGGGCTCATCGAAGCAATTTGTAAGTATTCTTCATGTTCAGATAACCCGGAAGATACGGAAATTAAACCAGCTTCTTTGCCGCTACTTGCCGGTGTTTTAGCTCATGAATTTGGTCATATTCAGCATCAAGATTTGGAAAAGTTTGATAAACGCGCTACGGCGGGAGTTCACTTCGAGTTTGACGCCGATTACTTTGCGGCAGAACTGCTGTATCAAGCTGGCTATGATCCAGTCGCGATGATTGATGTCTTGAAGCTATTACAATCACTTCATGATAATAAGTCGCTCGCGCACTTAGTTCACAGTATGTTGGATGAGCACCCTAAGTCTAGCTACCGTATCGCTAACATCGAGCCTATTGTTGGAATCTTGAGCTCTTCAGAGAGAATAGCCGATGGCGAGTCAACTTCTGAAGTAGGTCCAAAGGTATACAATCAAGAGAGTATTGATCGATCCGGGCCGGAACATGCTACGCGTACGTCATATAAGGGTCTTCAGAAGTTTTTAGGATCTCGCGAATATCAGAGTGCGAATTTTTCTTCTCGTTTAAGGCTTTTAGAGACATTTAGTTCTTTTAAGAACAACCAGACGATGGCTCATCGTTTGTATACGACGCAAGTACAGGCTTATTCAACTCTTCTAAAAGATGTCAAAGATGTTTATCAACTCGATCAATTGATGGCGTCGCTTAATCGATTTCAAGGTGAGCTTGGTCAATACAATCGAGTGACATCTGAACGAAAGCACTCGAGTGTAAAAACTGCGTTACGCGAGTTGAAACAAAAAATAATTGAACAACAAGTTCAGTACGGAGGTTTTGGCGACCTCACGACTAAGAACTTACTTGATTGGAGTAGGGATCTCGATAGAGAGATTGTCTTGGGGGTCTTGAACAAGATTGTTTCAAAAACTGACTCCGTAGACGGTCTTAATAATATTATTGATTTTATTCTAACCTACAAAAATAACCTTGTTAGCCGGATGAAATGGTACCGTGACTCCGATCATGCCAGAGTAAGAAATCCTTACTATCGTTTATTGGCAAGTATTTGTACTAGGAATCTTTCTATGACTATGAACTGGGAAGAAACTCTAGACTTCTACCATGGGCTGAGCCCGCTATTACGTGATGATCCGGGAAATGGTAGATCCTTCGACTACATACATGCAAGCATGACTTTATATACGCTGACCCACGAGAATGTTAAATTTGGTAGTTTCTTAGAACGAATGAAGAAGCCAAGAACTGCGCAAGATCGTTCTTATTCGACGATGTTAAAGCAAAGAAAGGATTTTATTTCTGAGTTATTGCTGTATCACAGAGGCTTAGGTAGGCAGCCTGATCCGAGTAGTAAGTTTTTTAGCTATAATATTGGAAAGCGCTTTAGAGGGGTGGAGGACATTGATGCAGATACTGTTCTGCTTCTGTATCGGTCTCTAAACCCAGCTGCGGTGAGTATCGTATTTAATGACCTTGCGAAAAAATTCTATACCCTGGAAGAGTCTTTACAGTTTGTAATGTCCAAATCTACGCATTCAGATTTTTGGGATAGGCATAAACTAGAGATTTTAAAAAGAAACCCACAAAAGCACCAAAGAGAACTTCAAACTCAAATAAAGAAAATAGAAACCACACTACATGAAATGAAGGTAGAAGGTTTCGAGGTTTTGCACCTGAACTATACGTTAAAAGAAGCTATAAAAATAATTAGTAAAAGTCTCCCTCGAAGTCTCTTAGAACAATGGGAGGGCGCGGGACCAGTTCTTCTTAAAAGGTTTGCCAAAAAGAAGTCTTTACCCCTTGGAGAGCAGAACGCTAAGATTCTTAGTTTGTTACGGCAGCAATCTGGTTTTGAAGAGGTTGTTTCATATATTGACGACATAAATTCTAAGCTTAGCAGAGTTACTCCTAACCCAGTCGCGAAAGAACTTTCTGTATTAAGAGCAGAAGCTCATTCGCAAATTAAAAATAATATTATTCAAGTTTCAAACGCCTTCACAAACTCATCAGGGCTTCATGAAGGGGTGCATTTCTTCGGTGTAACGAGGGCTCCTCAAATATCTCAAAAATGGATCAACCTGCTCGATATTGATGAGCGTATTGCTTACTTTGACGCTTTACTTCAAAGTAGTGCTCAAAGATACATATATAAATCTGGTAAAGATTTTATCCAGTCTTATGTTGTGTATGAAGAAGCTATTGATGAAATGGTTAGTGAAGGGACTCTTACCGAATTAGCTAAGGAAGAATATTTAAATGTACTGACCGAGCTTAACATTTACATTGATAAATTTTTATCTGAAGAAATAACCGAGCTTAGTGAAGAGTTTTTTAATAATCAGCGGCGACTGAGAAGTATGACTGAGTTGATCGGTCCGATGTATACTGACTTTAATCAACACCTCACAGAAGAGGCATTTAAAGCACTGCAGGATGTAACCGGCCTATATGGTGCTAGGCTCTCCGCTCCCGATTCAGCAATGTCGATTGTTAATAGGCTGATTGGGGTTGATAAGGCGGAAATTAGAGGCTACCTAGAAAATCCCAAAGAAAACTCTAGAATATCGAATCGATTCGAATCGATAGGAAATATTGCAAAAGTTGTGATGAAGTATGAAGGCATGCCGAAAGAACTCTATACATCGGATCTTGATGCTATGAGCTTGAAGTTAAGCCTAGTGCGAGATGTGTTCGATCCAATGATTCCTCGGAAGAACTTACGTACGAGTGGTACCTATATTCATTTTGATTTAGATTACGAGCAGCTTATCGGTAAGGAGACCGCATTTAAAGTTATGCGATTTGGACCTGGATTTACCGAATACGCGGAGCGAAAAGACTCGACTTCGAAGAGCCTAAAGTTACTCAGTTATTCATACAGCCAAGCGTTGGTTGAACTATGGCCGATTCGGTTGATTGGTGCGGTTTCTGAGACTGACCCGCAGATGTCTTTGACTCACATATTAAACCATATTGGTAACTCTGACATAGTCAACGAAGAAACCACTAGGTTCTTCTATTCGATGCTTACTAGGTCAATCGAAACCGTTAAGACCAAAGAGCAAATGAACTTTTTTGTTAGTGTTCTAAGTTCCTATTTATACAGTCACGACATTGGCTTAGAAAATGGATTAGAGATCCTTAGCGCCTCTTTGGAAGATCTCGTCGACTTCTCTTCTTTGCGTTACCGAGAGCAGTTTTATGATCGATTGGTAGATAAAATCGAAAAATATCAATCTTGGGAAGGTCAGCAAGGGTTGCCGAGCCAAAAGTTTAAAGACTTCAAATCCAGGGTACTCGTTTACTTGGATAAGGTGTCTTACGTGTACTTAAACGCATCGATCCTTAAAAAGCAAGATGCTCCTCGCTTATTTAATATTTGGTTTCTTAGAAATACCTTATTTCCTGAACTCGTTTCGAGTGGAGTTTATATTCGGTTTTGGACCAAGGTCAGAGAAGGTATTTCACGAGCGTATACTAAAAATCTGGTATCTAAGAATGGGATTGCAGGTCCTATAAAAAGACAAGACTTTATGATCAGAGCTCAGGGTAACACTCCTTGGTCGGAGGGTTTAGATAACTCGATTTCCGAGTATGTTCGTGCCGGGGACTTTGGGAGTAAGGTTCTGAGTCATCGAAAACGTCGTGAAATAGCAATTGAATTAACCGCTGCTGTGCGCTCACTGAAGTTGCGTGCAGAATTATATGAGTTTGTGTTGGCACAGTACGGAGAGCCTAAGTATGGCTTAATTGACCGTGTAAAAGGTAAATGGAATCTCTACAAAGCTTACAAAGATGCCGAAGTCATATGGACTAAAGAGGTGATCGAAGAACTCGAGAAATCTCAAACTATTTTTGAAGCCTTTAAGATTACTGAGAAGGCTTGGGAATCTTTCGCTAAAAAGCGTTGTACTGAGGCAGGGATTTCTCGTACTCAAGCATATGCAAAGTTACAGGTTCTGTATACCCGCAAGCAAAAGGTCGAGAGTCCATATGGTGGCGAGGTGGAGCAGGTTTTTCAAGAAGGATCTCGTCACAGAGATGATTTCTTAGAGCGTCATGCTAAGAAACGAAATATGAACTACGAGCAGATTCAGATGCTTAATGAGTTTAAGTCTAAAAATGCACTAACCCCATACCACCGAATTGCTAAAGCAATGTTCGAGGTGCTTGATGAGTACATCTCTCGTTTGACACCTAGTGAGCGAGTTAAAACAGCATTATATTTAGCAGGTTTCGATAAACAGTTAGACGAAGGTGTCGAATTTAAGCTTAGAACACTGTTCTACTCCAATGGTCGTCGTAAAAAGGCTTTGAAAAACCGTGGCTTCTATTTCACGATCCAAGAAATTAAAACGTTGTTTCAAGAAAGTCATGCTGATGAACAAGCCCTTGCATTTCGGTCGTTGTTTACTGGCCATGAAGGGATTGGTAACTATCCTGAAGCCGAAAAAGAGTTGTTAGACCGGCTTCTTTTTTCTGACCCTAATATGCCTGAGTATTTGAAAGGTGTTTTGAATATCTATACAGTCTCAATGGAAAGTTACGACAGGTCGATTCTAATTTCTTGGGCTTTGGCAAATGGCGACGGTAAAGATCTTTCTGGCCCAGAGGTTCTAAATCTAATAGTTGAAAAGGGCGGGGTAGTTGCAGCTAAACTCGCGCAGCTAGTCGCGTCTCATGGTTTTAAACTTCCTGAAGAATATCAAGTAGTCTTAGAGGTTTTTAAAGGTCAGGCTCAAAATGTTGATAAAATAGATGCCCTACAATGGATCGCAGATAGGCTACCTCGCGAGAAGTATATGCAGATTAAGTGGCTGGGTAAAGAGCTTGGTTCAGGTTCATTGAAACTTGCGTATCTTGCTAAATTAAAAGATGGTCGGCAGGTTGTGGTTAAACTAGCGCGGTTGTATGCCAACCAGAAAGCTACTCGTGAGCTTCTTCTTATGCGTAATATCATCAAAGGTGTCCAGGGTGATCCTAAGTTACACATAGAGGGTTTAGACGAATTGTCGGCCGAAGTAGAACGAATTATTACCGAGGAAATGAATTTTGCCCAAGAGGAGCGTCTAGAGGTAGAGCATAAACAAGCTTACCAACAAAGGCCTGCACTCGTTAAGTTACTAGGTAATCAGGTTAGAGTGTATTTCCCTCAGCCTCTAGAAGGCTGGAGCAATGAAGAAGTTTTGGTCGAAGAGTATGTGGAAGCGAAGGATTGGGATAGCTTACCTGATCATGCTCTTTTTGGTTGGTCTAAGGAGCGTTTGGCTAAGGCTGCGATCAGCGAAATCTTAAATCAGATTTGGTCCTTTGTTGGTGAGAACGAAAGACGATCTGACGGTAAGATTATCATCGATATCGATCCCCATGAGCAAAACCAGTTAGCTAAAGGAACTTTCGTTGGAAAGAAAATGGTTAATATTGATCTCGGCCAATCGGTAAGAGTCGCTCCAGAAGTTATTGAGCGTATTGCCACTGTGATCTTTAAGATTGATCAGGGTGACTATTCAGCGGCAGCTAGTCTAGCTAAAGAGTTTATGAAGCTAGAAACCAATGAAAAGCTGACTAGATTCGAAGAAGAGTTAAATAATCAATCTCAAATTCACCAAGACGCTGTCGGAATTTTTACAAAAGCTCTCGAAGAAGTAGAGCTAGAGGGCATCTCTCTTAAAGCTGATTACTTATTTTGGCAAAAACTATTTGCGACTTTAGTCGGACTTAATAGTCATGTTAAAGATCAAGGGTTTATTACCAAACAGACTAAAAGAATTATCGCCTTGAGAGCTATTACTCAGCCAAAGGCTGTTATCGGCATTGTGAACAAGATGAAGTCTAAGGGCTGTGAGTCTACATTTTTGCCATGACAAAATGCACAGGATTGCCTGGAAGACTGGGTTCTACGTCTTGTTTATATATAATTTATATTTATTTTGTTTGTTCAATGGTTTGCGGGGTGAGGCGGCTCTCCTTTCTTTAGAGTGGGTCATCCCCAGCGAACATAAGTGAGCGTCGGGGATCTTCGGTATTATCAAGAGATTCCCAACGTAGCTGCGCTATTAGGAATAGCCGCCCACCATGAAGTGAAAAGACATGGTGAGGCTCGCCATAAATGTGGATATTCGTTATAATATAGGGACGAAAAGAGGAACTTTAATTTTATGAAATATATTTCGTCGAGACGCGATTTTCTTAAAAATACAGGTACTCTTGCGCTTATCATTGCAGCGGATAGAAATCTAGCTTTTGGGCAGCGCTATGGGGCCGAGGCTGCCGAGTGGGTGAAGGAGATACGTTTAATAAGTGATCGACTTCTAAATAAAAATATAGCCCCAGAACAATGGCAGTATCAGGTTTCGAAAGTATACGACAAAATCAATCTTTCCGAAGTGTTGAAAAACCTCGATTTTGATGCTGTACGAGCAGGCATGGATGTTACCCGGCCCGGAGGACGCTGGAATCAAGTTTTTATAAATGGACTAAGCGATAAAAATAGCAAAACGAAAATTATCACAAAAATTGTAGGCTTAGAGAAGGGGCGAGCGGTGCCACCTCATGGTCATGAAAATGAAGTCTCTGCTTTTTTGACTTTAAGTGGAAAATTTCGAACTAGGTTATGGGACAGAGCAGCGGTCAATAAAGATAGTTTGGATATTATTCCCGCTTTTGATGGTAGCTCAGCTGCAGGGCAATGGAGTAGTCAATCAGAGGAGAAAACTAATGTTCACTGGTTGATGACAGAATCTAAGGAATCTTTTTTCCTTAGTATTCGGCTAGCAAAAATTGATGGGACGAAATCTGGAAGAGAGAGGATTTTGATTGATCCCGATGAAGCTCAAGAAATTCATAAAGGAGTTTTTCGAGCTCCTATTCTAGATAAAAAGACTTGGTGGAAGAAATACTCGCGAGTTTAGCCTTAAAAGATCTTGTTTCAATACATTTTTTCAAGTAACTCCGAGTAAGGTCGATGTTTTGGAGGTCCTATGCATATAAATTTTAGTCCAGATTCGCCAGCCGCTAAACGAGTTACTTTTGAACATTTTCTTCAGATTGATATGAGGCTTGGGGAGGTTGTGGAGATTCTAGATTTTCCCGAAGCAAAAAACCCAAGTTATAAGCTGAAAATCGATTTTGGTCAGGGGATTGGTATTAAAAAATCCTCTGCTCAGATAACTCATCACTATACAAAAGAAAACCTGTTGGGTAAGCGAGTACTCGCTGTCGTTAACTTCGAGCCAAGACAAATCGGCAAATTTATGTCTGAAGTTTTAGTAATGGGGTTTTCTGATAGAGAAAACAATATTGTTCTTTTTGACTTAGATAAAGAAGCCCCAAATGGTGCTCGACTGCACTAAGCTGATGATGAGTTAACTTCGTTGAGTGATGGGGTCGAAATTTATTAGAAAGACGTCCGACGGCCTTAGGCCTGCGGATGATGACTGCAGGCCCGCTTTTCATATCTAGCTATTAGTTTAAACTAATAGCATAGTTACTTATTGCTACCTTAGGTCCGGATACGGTTAGTTCTAGGTTTGATCCTCGGTAGATATCATTCGAGTCCATTCCAAACGAGACGTAGCCGCTGTCAGCGCTAATGACACTTGACCTTCTCCCACTGGGAGTGGTTAGAGTCACTCGGGCATTCCCTATTCCCATTCCGTTTGTCCCTATCACTTGTAAATGAATGAGACCTTCTCTTCGGTCGGAGTCGATAAGCACGACATGTGCTTCTTGAGCTGGTGAGCTTCTCAGCGATATCGATGGGTCTCCGAAGCTGTGATAGGTTTCCCAATAGTAAGAGCTTCTACCGCCACCGCCGTAATGCCGCCAAATTTCTTCCAATGATCCTTGAGTCATTTTGTAGAATTCAGGTCGATTGCTTTTGAAAGCAATTTTATACATTTCTTTTTCAAGAAGATCATCTTCGTCCCAGTAAGAGTTATCCATTGAACCCCAGAAGAAAACTCCTCCCTTCGGGCTTCGTTGCCAAGACTCGGCAAAAGACTCTGTTACTGTGAACTGACCCGTTATGCAGGCATTTGACACGACAAATGGAAGAGCCTCTTCGTGGCTTATCAAGTCGATCTCGCTTGGTCGAAACGTAGGTCCTACCCAATCATGAGTCGACCCATGCCCAGAGTAATTGATGATAGCTCGGCCATCATTAAACGCTCGTAGTAGATCTGATGTCTTCGCTGAGTGAGAGATCGCGTAGAGCTTGTCGCCGCCTGTAGTGGCTTGAGGAAATGTACCGGTGTACTCTGCGGGACCAGTGTAATTTTTCATAACGAAGTTATGAGTTCCTTCGGCTATTTGATAATTAAACCCATCATCACTAGCTATAAAACTCGCTTTTGAAAGCCAATCTTGATTTTCAAACCGACCTTTTTGATAGCGGGTATATTTATCCAAAATAGTTTTGAGTTGAAGCCTAGTCGCTGCCGAGATTCGGCCAACACCGATGTCAGGACCGTTGATGTCGGTATTGTAGTTGTCAGTGTCGATTGCTCGGTAGTAATGATCCGTGACTAAACTGGACCCGCTAAGATTATCTGCAAAGTTAGCAGAAACGTCGTCGATATCACCTATTAGTAATACATGTCGTAAGGTTAGGTCGGGGTTTTTATAGTAGGTCTGTATTCTCTTTCTAATTAGCTGTGGCGTTGTTAACTCTCCAGAAAGATCATTTACATATTCAATATAAACCAAGTAACCGAGTGAACGTTTAAACTGCGCATAACTCAATAAAGCTAGACTGTTTCGAAACTTCTTGCCGACGATAAACAGAATAGTTTCATCGGATCTTTGAATATTCGTAACAGGCTCAGTTTCTTGCTTCCCTGAGTATACAAGGAATTTCTTTCGGTATTTTTGCTCACCAGTAGAGGGCTTGTAGTAATAAGGGTAAAGAGTAACCATCCGTCGTCTAACACCACGAATGCTTCCTGCTTCTTCGGTATCATAAGACTTCTTAGGCAAGTACTCATCGCTAGCATAAGAGGTTTTATCCATGAAGAAAGGACGAGGGCCATACTCTGATTTTGCCATCGACATTTGATTTGGGTAGATAAGGTGTTCAATCTTCTCAAGGTGAGTAAACTGAGTTCCCGGAACAACAGCTATCGGCTCGTCGCCATGAATGTAAAACCTAACTACTGGAACTCCAGGCCGACCGATATCCCAGACAACTCCCGTTTTTCCGTCAACCCCCAAAAGGTCGACAGTCGTGTACTCCTCGTCATATACCTCGATGGTATTATTTCGAGTTCCCTCTATAGTAATCTCATGAACGATACCGTTCTTATGGGGCTTGATTATAACTTCTGAGAAAGCTGATTGATAACAGGCTGAAACACCTACAACTATTATTGCTCGGAACATCACTGTACAATAGTTCTTCACCGTACCTCCCTTGGCTGGTGATGGGTATCCCTACCCTGTTATTTTGGCTGGCTAGTCAATTAGTTTGTTATGATCCTAGGTTAGCCGTAAGATTCTGTCAATAAACAAATATTTTCGAAAAATAGTACTCTAACCGGCTTGAGTTGATTGACGAATACCTTAGTAATTGCTAAGAATTACCCTCCCTATTTTATCTTGTCGGGGCGTAGCGCAGATGGTAGCGCGCGTGCTTTGGGAGCATGAGGTCGCAGGTTCGATCCCTGTCGCCCCGACCATTTGAGAACCCATACAAAATTAATGTTTACAAGAACGGCTGCCTGGACGCGGGGGACAACTTATCTAGAGGTATTTTGTGAATAATCTGATCGAAAAAGCTAAAAAATTGAGAACAGAACAACAAGGTGACCAGGCTCTGGAAATTTTAATCTCAGCACTACATGAGTACCCCAAAGATGCGGAGATAAATTACCAAATTGGATGGACCTATGACGCTTCTGAAAGAAGTGATCAAGCAATTCTGTATTATCAGAAAGCGCTTGAATATGGACTGGCGGAGGATAGAGTTGGATGCTTGTTAGGGTTAGGTAGTTCTTTAAGAGCTATTGGCGAGTACGAACAATCAAGGGTTATTCTGGAAACGGCGGTTAGGGACTTTCCTCAAAATTTAGCACTTAAAAGTTTTTTAAGCCTCACTCTGTATAATCTCGGTAAACACGAAGAAGCTACCTCCCTTCTCATAAAATTACTTGGTCAAACTACAGTTGATCCAGAGATCAAAGCGTACCAATCGGCGCTAGAGTATTATGCAGATAATTTAAACGAAACTCTTAGTTCGACGGTGACTTGAAGAGCTATATATTAATTGAATTAGTCAGTGATCTCAGACTGCTAAAGATACGAGGGCTTCAATACCTGTTCAGATACACAACCATTTTAATTTGGCATTAATATGACCGACCTTATCGAGACATATACAGAAGAGATTGAGCTAGGTTTAAAACACTTAGACTATAGTTATAAAAAAGCTCAAAAACTCTCAACCAACTCTAAAGAACTAGATGTTGAAGAGCTTGAAGTTTGGGAAAGTTTTGTTGCCCGATTTTCACGTCTAACAGATGTTTTTATTGCCAAGTATATTCGTCTTAAAATTCTGGAAACTGACCCCGGTTATCGAGGAACCTTGAGAGATTACCTCGATATGGCCGAAAAGCAGAGTATTATCTCTAGCGCAGATCACTGGATGCAGGTTAGAGAGCTCCGAAATAAAGCTGCTCATGAATACACTAGAGACGACCTCTCAAAAGTTTTTTCTGATGTTCTAAAGCATCCCAAACTCAAAGTTCTACCTGAAGTGAACCGCTGTTTAAAAAATATAGGGAATCATCCGAAGTATAAGTCGCTAAAGATACTTTGTATTTCATGAGTAGATTATTGAATAGCGGGGTTTAATGCTGATTAAAAAACTAATTAAACTTTGTTGCATCACATAAATTATTAGGCTATCCAGGGTTGTCTGTACGTAAAAGTCTACGTGTTATCGATTCCTTTTCGATATAACTGAGGCGGTCATGGATACCCTAGACCATAGGCAAGGCACACCAATTGAAAGCAGCTACATTTCAAAAACTTGAGAAGGAAAAAACAATGATTAGAACTAAAATTTTAGGCTATTTCGTAGTGATTTATGTATCTTCCCTTACGGCAACCCTCTACGGCCAACAATGTCCTCAAGTGGTAGGCTGGAACTTTGATTGGGATGACAATATCATGTTTATGCCAACGGCGATCGTTCTCTTTCAGAAGGAAACAGGCAAAGAAATTCAGGTTGAAACGGGGGAATTTGCTACTCACCGTACTGAGATTGGTAGCTCGGGGAAATACGCTAACTATGAACTTCGCAGTGACCGTAAAACAGGTTCATTTCGAAACTTTTCGGACCTGTCAGATCCTAATGTTTTTAAAAAAGATGTTAATAAAGCTATGTCCGCCGTTGATAAGAGGTGGAGAGGGCCAAGTTGGAACGCTTTTATATTCGCAACTCGTTTTAATTCATCTGCTAAATGGACGACGATTATTACCGCTCGTGGGCACAACCCTGAAACGATTTTTGACACCCTTAAAGATTTTCGTGATCAAAAAATTATTTCTTACTTACCAAAAGTCGAGGGAATCTATCCGGTAAGCAACCCAGAAATTGGAGGAGAGGCTGATAGCCCATCTGCCGCCAAGACTGAAATTATGAAGCGATTGCTAGATCGTATAAGCTCTCAACCTATTGATCCTAAAAACGCTCGGCAGGTCTTAAATAGAAGCGGAAACGGGCATAAGAAACTTCACCTTTGGGGGTTCTCTGATGATGACAAAGGAAACTTCGACAAAGCGAAGTCAGTACTTTCAAAAGAAGTGAAGAAAGGAAGATGGCCCAATGTTAAAATTGTGCTTTATTATACAAGTACACATGACGAAAAAGAACGAGTTTCTCAGGTTATTCAGCCTGACGGTTCAGTAAGGTCAGCAAAATCTGAAGAATTTTTCGAAGGTATTTTGGTCGCTACTGACTCGGATTGTTAACTAGAGTCATACACCGTCGACATAGGTATTATGGGGCGAGGGGATCTATTTGTATGAGTAATAAACGTATTACGACTACGAAGTTAGTAATGATAGTTTCTCTTTTCGCTATTTTGACAGAAGATTTATGCTGGGGTGCTAAAGGAAAAAGCGTATGTAGCAAGGTCTACGGTGAATTGCGCTCTTTAGAATCACCAAATATTCCAGAGTTTTGGGACACTAGTGCCTTAAGCGACCCAAACCAATATGACCCACTGAAATATATCTTTGCCATTCATGTTGTTAACGAAATCAAATTCAAATATAGCTCGATAGGAAAGAGGGAGATTGGTGATATTAAACCAGGTATTTTTTCCTCTATCGTTACTAATGCTAAACCACGTAGTTTTATGGGCGAAACCGGTCTTATTCTTGGATTTAAACCCGATCATGTTGTTGGCGCCTCAGCAGTTGATTCAAGGTTTATTTTAGGAAGTTTCGAAAATAAAACTAAATACGAGGAGAGATTCAGAGCCTATCGTGACAAACATCCGATATTGTCTCCTAGAGAAATCATAAATAAATCATTTGAGAAATATGATTGGAACAATGAAATCCTCTTGAGAGGTAAAAGCTCGGATGGAGATCCGGTTCGGATAAAGGCGGTTTTTATTTGGGGAGATAGCGACGGGGTGTACCCAACAAGTTCCTTCGAAATTGAAACAATACGAAATGCTGTTTCTTTTGCAGAAAAGAGGGGGTTGCCTATAGTTGTTTTTCGGGGTCCGGTTAAACGGTTTACGGAAAAATCTTTAACTCTTGTTAGAAACGATAAGGGTATGATGTCTAGTATTTATATAAATAGAAACTTCACGAAGGTGACTATTAATTTTGAGTCGACGACTGATTCTGACTTCTTTACTTATACGAGAATTTCTTTGGATAGACTTAAGGTAAATAGTGAATTTTTTGTAGAGCACAAAGAAGGTGATATAATTGACCAAACCAGGCAGAGAATGAAAGTAGATCCGATCTTTTCGAACGAACTTAAAGATACCTACGACAGAATCCAAATAAATGGAAAATGCGGACGCATTTGCACGGATTTTTTTACAAAACTGTTTGAGGGTAAATAATTTAGTCATTACTGCACCTTAAAGCTAAGATCACCTCTTGCTGAACACAGCGAAAACCTGAAGTCCAAGGGGTTCCGCCCATTCTGATAAAATACTGGAAATATTATGAGAATTGACACATTATTTCAGCAAGGTAGAGGTGTTTTATAGAAAGCCGCGGTGCGGCAGAGTTTCGGCGAGGGAAGAGTCACACAGATGATTGATAGAATAACCGACGGAGCCAATCTAATGTCTATTATCATTAGAGGTTCTTACAAGAAAGATGGGATTGAGTTTTTCACTCCAGATGAGTTTTCCCAGCAGCTTGCTTATATGAGCCGACCTGAAGGCTATCAAATCCAGCCACATGTTCATAACGAAGTTCCCAGGCAGGTCTCTTTAACTAAGGAAGTGCTCTTCATTAAATCTGGGAAGCTAAGAGTAGACTTTTATAACAACGACCAAGTTTATCTTGAAAGCAGAATTCTTGCGGCTGGAGACGTGATCTTACTCGCAAGTGGTGGGCATGGATTTGAAATGATCGAGCCAACTGAGATGATTGAAGTTAAACAAGGTCCTTACGTCGGTGAAGAAGATAAGGTTCGGTTTAATTCGGTCGACAGCAATAAGATTCAAATTAAGGAGTAGTAGCTGAATGATTCCTGTTAACGAGCCGTTATTTCTTGGCAACGAAAAACAGTATTTAAATGAGTGTATCGATACTGGGTGGGTCTCTTCTGAGGGGCCTTTTGTGAAGAAGTTTGAGCAAAGCTTTGCTTCTTACCTTGGTCTTTCACATGGGGTTTCTGTTTGTAACGGTACAGCGGCGGTAGAGACGGCTTTGTACGCGGTTGGAGTTGGTCCAGGTGATGAAGTTATCATGCCTTCGTTTACAATTATTTCTTGTGTAGCTGCGTGTTTGAGGCTGGGTGCTAAACCTGTTTTAGTTGATATTGAGCCAGTTACTTGGAATATGGACGTAAGGCAAATTGAATCCAAGGTTACAAAAAATACTAAAGCTATCATGGCTGTGCATATCTATGGTCATCCCGTGGATATGGATCCTGTCTTTGAGGTTGCTGAAAAACATAATCTAAAAATCGTCGAAGACGCCGCCGAAGTTCATGGTGCCGAGTACTATAGCCAAAAAAAAGATGCTTGGCTTAAGTGTGGTTCAATGGGAGACGTCGCGGCTTTTAGTTTCTATGCAAATAAAATTATTAACACCGGTGAAGGTGGAATGGTCGTAACCCGTGACGATACTGTTGCTAAGCGAGCTCAGTCCTACCGAAATTTATGTTTTAGAGCCGATAAGAGGTTTTTACATGATGAACTTGGTTATAACTTTCGAATGACTAACCTCCAAGCAGCGGTTGGTCTCGCTCAGGTCGAAAAAATAGATAGTTATATTGAGATAAAACGTAAATGGGCCGACGTATACCGCGCTAAGTTCTCGAAGATTGAGGGAGTGAAGTTTCAACCTGTTAAGGATTATGCAAGGTCAGTTTACTGGATGTATTGTATCGAACTTGACCCGAAACTTGGGGTTGAGGCTGAGGATCTTATGAATCGGTTGAGGAAGTATAAAATCGGAACCCGACCATTTTTTCGAGGTATGCATGATCAACCTGTTTTAAATGAAATGGGTTTGTTTGTAGGAGAATCTTATCCGATGACAGATCATGCTTATAAGTATGGGCTCTATGTTCCTAGCGGGATGGCTTTGACTGAAAAACAAGTCGATGTGGTGTGTGACGCCGTAGCTGAAGAGCTTAAATGACCTATATTTGTCGCTTTTAACTGTAAATTGTTCAAAGAGAAGTTGTTATGAGAGTTGGAGTGTTATTCGATAAATCAATGGATTCCGGTGGCGGTTTTCAGGTTGAGTATGCGATTTTAAAGGCGTTAAGTGAATATGGTAGTGGGTTAGATCTTATCGTTTTTACCTATAGTTGGAATGTTGCACTTGAAAAAGAACTCCCTAATGCCATGATTGTCTATTTACCTTCTGGGTTGAGCGGGAAACTTAAAACTCTTTTGAGTCGAGTTTTTTCTAGAGTTAGAATGCTTATGCCCGAGGTGTATTATCGGTATCTAGTTAAAAAGGATTTTTTTAGCCAGTTACTGAAAAATAATAAAATTGATTTGATGTATTTCTTAGGGCCGTCTTATTTAGCAAATAGGATCGAAACGCCGTTTGTTTTTACGGTTTGGGACTTAGAACATAAAATACATCCTGAATTTCCGGAAGTCAGACTAAACGGAGTTTGGGAGAGGAGAGAAGACCTGTACGCGGGTGCTTTGTCTCGCGCTTATGCTGTTATTGCCGACTCAGGAGTAGGTAAGGCCAGTGTCGAGTATTACTACCGAGTAAACCCTAAAAAAGTTTTTGCCGTTCCTTACATACATAACTTAGAGGAAAAAAAGGTTGATATTGGAACTGATGTGACGAGAAAGTTTTCCATTCAGACCGATTATGTTTTTTACCCAGCACAATTCTGGCCTCACAAGAATCATATGCTGATACTAAAAGCGATTAAATGTTTAAAAGAACAACACGGTAAAAACATTACTTTGGTTACGTGTGGTTCAGATAAAGGAAACCTTTCTCACATCAAGGAGAAGGTGAAAGAATTAGGCCTTGAGAATAACTTTTTATACCTCGGTTTTGTTTCTAATGACGAGTTAACTCAGCTTTATCAAAGAGCTCTTGCGCTTGTTATGCCTACTTTTTTTGGCCCTACAAATATTCCTGTATACGAGGCCTTTACCTTAGGCTGTCCTGTTATCACATCGGACATAGACGGCGTTAGAGATCAGGTAGGTGACGCCGGTGTTCTGGTCGATCCCTGTAGTCCTGAGCAATTGACAAACGCAATCAAAAAGCTTGGCGAAGATTCTCGTTTCAGAGACGAGTTGATAAAAAACGGTAAGGCACGAAGCGCCCGATGGAATAGTCGGGATTACTACGAGAAAATCAGTCAAATTATTAATGATTTTGACTCAGTGAGGCAAAGCTGGAGTTAGCACTTATTTGTTAGGGAGTTCTTATGAATGCCTGCTGTTAATGCAGGCATTTTTAGTTATCGGAGCGCAAAGCGATAATATGTGTATAGAGTTTTATATAACTAACTGTTTTTTAATTGATATTTACCTGTTGAAAACGCTTGGGGTATTGTGACAATGTCTCCGGTGTAATAGCTATGGTTAAAGGTTTTTCAAGGGATATAGATGAAGTTTTTATTGATCGGTACAGGGGCCCGCGAGCATGCAATTGCTTGGAAATTATCGCAATCGACCGTAGTGGATGCATTGTTTGTACTGCCTGGAAACCCGGGGATGAACAACCTACCCAATACTAAACTTGTTGATGACGTGGATGTAAAATCTCACTCGGCGGTAGTTCAGTACTGCCGAGACCAAAGTATCGATATCGTGGTGGTGGGGCCGGAAGGTCCGCTTGCAGATGGTATCGCCGATGATCTTGCTGCGAATAACATCAAATGTTTCGGTCCGAAAAAAGAGGCCGCATTATTGGAGTCTTCAAAGGCTTTTAGTAAGGGCGTACTTGAGTCGGCAGGTATTCCGACAGCGTCGTATGATGTAGCGCGTTCAAAAACAGAGTGTGAGTCTTTTGCGAAAAAACGCTTTGCTGAAGACGGTGGGGTAGTTTTAAAAGCAAGTGGGTTAGCTGGGGGCAAAGGAGTATTTGTATGTTCCGAGTCACAGCAAATAGACGATGCACTAGAATTATTATATGAGAACTTCTCAGAGGCGGCGGAAACTATTGTCGTTGAAGAGTTGATGGTTGGTCGAGAGAGCTCTTACTTCTGTTGTTTGGGATCTGGTGAGCCGGTAAGTCTAGGGTTCGCTGTGGACTTTAAAAGATTAGAAGAAAACGACCAAGGTCCTAATACCGGTGGGATGGGGTGCTATACTCCGGTGCCGTGGTTGCCCGAAGGTGCTAAAGATGAGGTACATAGTAAGGTTGTTGAACCTTTGCTCAAGGAGTTAGAAAAACGCGGCATTACCTACACAGGGTTCTTGTATGTCGGTTTGATGTGGACCAACGACGGACCAAAGGTGGTCGAATTTAATGTGAGATTGGGTGATCCTGAAGCACAGATATTAGCTATATCTTCCTCTCTTGATTGGGGACAGCTGATATCTGACAAATTAGGTGTAAATACTTCTGTAGGAAGTCGAGTCGACTTAGTATCCGCCGAAGCTACATATGCAGTCGGAGTGGTTATGGCCTCTGAGTCTTACCCGTACTCATCAGAAGCGAATAGCTGTTCGATTCCGGTTAATTTATTTGACGGTAATGACTCTAGTCAGGTTTTCGCAGCTTCGATAAAACCTAGTAGCGAGGAAGATGCTTTAGCAACCGGTGCTGGACGGGTTCTTACGTCGGTGGGGTGTGGTAGTAGTTTTCATGAAGCACGTGAACTTGCCTATCGCGGCGTGACAAATATTAGTAAATACTGGCCACATGCGCGGTGGCGAGAGGATATAGCTAAACGGATCATTGAGGAGAAAGTATATGAGTAAAGTTCTTATTTTATTGGGAAGCGATTCTGACTTAACAATCGCCGAGAAGGGGCTCGACTTTTTAAAGAAAGCCAAGATTCCTTTTGAGTTGAAAATTTCTTCAGCTCATAGAAGCCCGAACTTGGTAGAAGAAAATATTTCAAATTTTGATCGTGACGGTGGCTCAGTGATCATTTGTGTTGCTGGAATGAGTGCTCACCTTGCAGGCGTAGTCGCCGGACTGACGGTGAAGCCTGTAATAGCTGTGCCGGTTGCTCGTAGTGAAACTGCAGGTCTGGATTCTTTGTTGTCCGTCAGTCAAATGCCTGGAGGCATTCCTGTTGCTACTATGGGACTTGGTAAATCAGGTTTTACTAATGCTTGTATTCTCGCAACAGAAATTATTGGTGTGAGCGACGTTGCTATCGTTGAATTTCTTAAGTTAGAACGAAAAAGAATGGTTGAAGTGATCAAGGAAACTAATAGTCGTTGTTCGATAGAATACAAAGGCTAAGTATTTTGAGCTTGGTAGAAGAATTTATAACCTCATATAAAAACGGGAAGGTTTGTCTGCACCCAACCGATACTTTGCCGGGACTGACGGTAGATCCCTTTCAACTTGAATCCGTTTCTCAGCTATATATGATGAAAAACCGCCCGGTGAACATGCCTTGTATCAGCCTGGTTAGTTCCAGTGAAATGGCCAATAAATGGTGGCGACCTCTTCCCGCTTGGTTATGTGAGTATTTGATTGGGTCAGGTTGGCCTGAAGGGTTAAGTATCGCCTGGCAGGCTAATAAATTAGCTCCGAGTTTTTTAGTTTCCAAAACAGGAACTATTTGCTTAAGGAAAATATCGGCAAATGAACGCTTAGGCTGGGTGGTTGATGTAATCAATCAACTAGACCAACCTTTGCTGAGCACGAGTGTTAATAAAAGTGGTGTTCCTCCTTTGTCTTCTTGGGATGGTGCGCGAGAGTTTGTTCTTCGACAGGGCGGATGGGTACCGGATGTGGATGTAATTGATCTCAAAAAACCTTCTCCTTCGACGGTCGTTGCTGTTAATAGTAATCAAAATGGTTTTGACCTTCTGAGAGAAGGAGCAGTGGATTTTAAGAGTTTACCGAATAATGAGGTAGGGCGACGATGAAGCAAACAATTCTAGCAAGTGGCTCGCCAAGACGTCGAGAGTTATTAGGTCTTTTGGGATTCGAGTTTAGTGTGGTTAAGCCCGATGTCGTAGAGAAAAATCTCGATGGTGAATCACCCGAAGATTACGTATTACGAAATGCTGCGATTAAAGCTGAGTGGGTTTATAAAGAACATAAAGACTGTCATGTAATCGCAGCTGATACGGTTGTGGTACTGGGATATGAAATACTTGAAAAACCTACATCCCCTATTCATGCTAAACAAATGTTACTGAGCCTTTCTGGGCAAAAACATCAAGTTCTGACGGGTTTTTGTGTTCAGAATAAAAACCATCAAGTCGTAAAGTATGTAGAAACTATTGTAGAGTTTAAATCACTTACAGACAGTGAAATTGATAATTACGTCGCTACCGACGAGCCTCATGATAAGGCGGGATCCTATGCTGCTCAGGGTGTCGGGAGTTGTTTTATTAAAGGTATTATAGGGTCGTATACTAATGTGGTTGGTTTGCCTATGGCACAGCTCATAGAAGTTCTTCAAAAAGACTTCAACTATTCGGACGTGTTTACTCGTTAATGAAGTTCATATTGTTGAGGCTGTAATTTCTAGTGAAGGATGCGTCTCTAGTAGTATGTAAAATCTCGTTGCCTGGGCCTAGCTGATAAGCCCAAACTCTTAAGTACAGGTTTGCGGCATCTGCGGCGCTGGGAGTCCAAGCACAGAAGCTCATTCCTATGGTTTTACTTTGAAGCTCTTTAGCGTTTAGGTTACACCTGCGCGGTGTCGCAGAACCCCATTGACTAATATAGTGGCTATTGGGGAAGCATTGAGTGCTACTAGGAGCAGTTGGATAAGTGTTGATATTGTCATCGTTTGCATTGTTCCAGTTTAACCAAGTATCTTTGCGAATGACTAGAATTTCGTTTTCCCAATTGCAATAGTCTGCCGGAATGCAACCATTAGCAGCTTGGTTGTCTAAAGCTTTTTGCCAGCTTTTAGACTGAAGTAATGCGATTGTAGGCTTCGATTTTGTTCGATAACTACAGACCGCTTCGTATTCAGTTCTGGTGATTGAGGCGGCACCCGTATTGGGGTCGAGAGTTTCTTGTTCGATGACAAACTTTCTATTTCGGTAGATACTAAGTTTGTCTGCAGATAACCCCGGATCATACGGTCTAATCGTAAAACCAGTCCATCCACTTCTTTGCCCGGCGGAGAAGGGAACGTTTCTTAAGATGTTGAATAGATCTCGACCCGCAGCTTCGCCGGGGTAGAGTTGAGAGACATGCTTTGAAAATTCGGTCTTTACTCCACTGATAAATTGGCCTATTTGGCGATTAGAATCTGACTTCGCAGACTTTGCAGCCATGGATTGGTTGAATTGCACCAAACCTTTGCTGGTAATATAGCCCGCGACTATCGCAATCGTGGCAGCAATCATAGCTTCGGGTAACGAGAAACCTCGCTCACTATTACGGTTAGCAAAGCATCTGTTTATCTTAGAAAAAAATTGTTCTATGGGCGTTTTCATAACATTCTTATCGGTAATATGAATGAAAACCTTTAGAACTGAATTAAGGTTAACTATCTGTATTTATTGAAAATACTAGTTTCTATAGCCGAGGTTTTGACCCAGCCACCTTTCAATATCTTTCACACTCATATCTTTTCTGCTGGCATAGTCCTCGATCTGGTCTTTTGCGAGTGTCATGACCCGGAAGTACTCTGATTGAGGCGAAGAGAAGTATAACCCAGATACTGAGCTGCCGGGAGTCATTGCAAATGTCTCGGTAAGATGGACACCAGAAGTATTATCTCCGTCTAATAATTTCCATAGCAGCGTTTTTTCAGTGTGATCAGGACAAGCTGGGTAGCCGGGAGCTGGTCTTATACCTTGGTATGATTCTTTGATGTAGTCTTGTGGGGTGAAGTTTTCTGTTCGTCCAAAACCCCATTGGTCTCTTGCTTTTTTATGCATCATCTCAGCTAGAGCTTCGGCGAACCGGTCACCAATCGCTTTGATCATAATTCCGGAGTAATCATCATGGTTTTTCTCAAAATGAGCAGCGTATTCGTCGACTTCTTTACCTGCCGTAACAATAAATCCACCGAGGTAATCCTCTTTACCGCTATCTTTCGGAGCGACGAAGTCTGATAGACAATGATAGGGGTCGTCGTTACTTTTTTCCTTCTGCTGTCTTAAGAAGTGAAAGGTACCAATTTCTTTTGTACGGTCTTCCCCTTGATAAACAATTATGTCTTCATTGATACTGGCAGCCGGCCAGAAAGCTACGGCAGCTCGTGCGCAGAAACGTTGATTGGTCACGATATCTTCAAGGAATTTTTTGGCATCATTAAATAATTCGGTGGCTTGTTCACCCCATTTCTTGTGGGTAAGGATTCCTGGGTATAGAGATTTCATTTCCCAGGTCCAAAAGAATGGCGACCAGTCTATGTAGGGTACGATACTGTCTAAAGGGATGGATTCAAATGTTTGAACTCCAAGTGTTTCTGGTTTAGGTGGTGTGTAGTCTTTCCAGTCTATATCTATTTTTTTCTGTCTGGCGTCTTCAAGGGTAAGAAATGATTTTTCATCACTCGTAGCATTGAATCGTGTTCGGATGCGATCTTGTTCCTTTTTAATGCCTTCAATATAGCTAGTATTAGTTTTGTCGCTTAACAGTTGGCTGCAAACATTGACTACTAGAGATGCGTCCGTTACATGGCTTACAACCCCGCTATAGTGTGGTGCGATCTTAATTGCGGTATGGGCTTTACTAGTCGTAGCACCCCCGATAAGTATAGGCATGTTAAAACCAAGTTTCTCAAACTCCGAAGCATTGTAAATCATCTCATCTAGAGATGGGGTTATAAGTCCACTCATACCGACTATGTCAGCTTTAAGTTCTTTGGCTTTCTTGATGATATCGTCGCATGAGACCATGACGCCTAAATCTTCGACATCATAGTTATTGCATCCTAATACAACTGCTACGATGTTCTTGCCGATATCGTGAACATCGCCTTTTACAGTCGCAATGACGAATTTTCCTTGGCTTTTTGATGAGCCGTCAGCTTCATGTTCCATATAAGGCATGAGGTGAGCTACGGCTTTTTTCATCACACGAGCACTTTTGACTACTTGAGGCAAAAACATCTTACCTTCGCCAAATAGTTTGCCAACGATCTTCATTCCATCCATCAGTGGTCCTTCGATCACATCTAATGGACGATCTAACTTCAATCGTGCTTCCTCGGTATCATCGGTGATAAAATCGGTGATCCCTTTAACTAGAGCATGGCTAAGCCGTTTTTCTACTGTAAAAGAACGCCATTCTTGCGCGTCTATAGCTTTTGTTTTGGTATCGCCTTTGACCGTTTCCGCGTAATCAACAAGTGCCTCAGTAGCGTCGGGGTGTCGGTTAAGTAGAACATCTTCTACTTTTTTCAAAAGTTCTGGTTTGATTTCTTCGTAGACTTCCAGCATACCAGCGTTGACGATAGCCATGTCGAGGCCCGCAGAAATAGCGTGGTATAGAAACGCTCCATGCATAGCTTCTCGTACGACGTTGTTGCCACGAAATGAAAACGATACGTTACTAAGGCCGCCACTGGTGCGGGCACCAGGACAAAGCTTTTTGATATCTCTCACTGCTTCGATAAAGTCTACAGCATAGTTGTTGTGTTCTTCGATGCCGGTGCCGACAGTTAGGATGTTGGGGTCAAAAATAATATCTTCCGCATCCATGCCAACTTCTTCGGTTAGAATCTTATATGCTCGCTGACAGATTCGGATTTTATCCTCTTTGGTTGCTGCTTGACCTTTTTCGTCAAAGGCCATAACTATGACGGCAGCACCGTAACGCATCACTAGTTCTGCGTTACGCCTAAAGGCCTCTTCGCCTTCTTTGAGACTAATAGAATTAACAATGCATTTGCCTTGTGAACATCGTAGGCCAGCTTCGATAACCGACCACTTAGAACTATCAATCATCAATGGAATTCGAGAAATATCAGGTTCTGATGCGATGAGGTTAAGAAAGTGAGTCATGGACGCTTCGCTATCTAATAGCCCTTCGTCAAAGTTTACATCGATGACATTAGCACCGTTTGATACCTGTTGTTGAGCGACCGAAAGAGCAGCTTCGAACTCTCCTTCTTTGATAAGCTTGCGAAACTTAGGAGAGCCGGTAACATTGGTTCGTTCTCCGACTAAGATGAACGGGGCTTTCTCACCAGAGACCCTAAAGGGCTCTAAACCAGAGATTCTAATGCCAGGTGCACGCTTTGGGATAGAACGAGGTTTGACGCTTTTTAACTTATCCTTGATGGCGCTGATATGATCGGGAGTTGTCCCGCAACAACCACCAACTAAATTGATGAATCCACTCTCAGCAAATTCCTCTAAGAAACCTGAAGTCTGATCGGGTTTCTCATCATAGCCGGTGTCGCTAAGCGGGTTAGGGAGCCCTGCGTTTGGATAACAGCTGATGTTACAATCAGCGATCTTTGATAGCTCCTGGATGTACGGCCTCATTTCAGTGGCGCCAAGAGCACAGTTGATACCAACACTGATTGGCCTCGCATGCATCACTGAATACCAGAACGCTTCGATGGTTTGTCCTGATAGAGTTCGGCCCGATGCATCAGTAATTGTGACTGAGAGCATCACTGGGTGCCGAGTACCGGTATCTTCAAAGTATTTTTCTAGGGCAAAGATACAAGCTTTTAGATTGAGAGTATCAAAGCTAGTTTCAGCGAGTAGTATATCTGTACCGCCGTCCATCAGCCCACGAGTCTGTTCGTAGTAACTATCGACGAGCTCTTCAAAAGTAACCCCCCTAAAGGCGGGGTCGTTTACGTCAGGAGATAGCGATGCTGTCTTGTTTGCAGGTCCTAATGCACCTGCGACGAAGCATTGCCGTGATGGATCTTGTTTCATCACCTTTAAGGTAGCTTCTTTCGCTAGCTTCGCTGATGCGAAGTTTAAATCGTAAGCTATATGTCCAAGTTTATAGTCTATCTGTGTAATTGAATTGGCATTGAAGGTGTTCGTTTCAATGATATCAGAGCCAGCTAGTAGGTACTGCTCGTGAATGGCGGATATAATGTCGGGCCGGGTGAGAGAAAGGAGGTCGTTGTTGCCCTTTAGCAGGACATTATGATCCTTGAAGCGCTCACCTTTAAAGTCTTCCTCTTCAAGTTTGTGCTTTTGGATCATCGTACCCATAGCACCGTCGAGGAATACAATTCTTTCCTTAAGTAGGTCTTGCAGCTGCTTAATACAGGGAGACTGTTTCAGCATCGATTATTCACTCCGATCAATAAAAACAATAAGTTGTTAACCTATCATTCTTGTCAGTGCAAACAACGGAATTTTTCTTAGTTACGGTTTTTTTTGTAAGAACGCCTATTTCGGGTTTTTTTTGCAGATTTTAACACTGCTCGACGGCTTTTTTTGGACTTATTTTTAATGGTGTATTTATTTGATTTGGACCGCTTTCTAGTCGGTGTTTTGTAAACTTTTTTGGTTGTCTTAGTTTTACTGTTTGGTTTTGCTACAGTATCCCACCAGTGATCTACTTCTAAGGCTTCGATGACGTTTTGTGTAGTGCGGCTGGTAAAGTTGGCGATAGAAATGCTGCCGTAATATATACAACCTATTATAATAGCTGCAAAAGTCAGCTTGATAATCAGAAGTTTTCTTCTTTGTTCTTGTAGTTCTGCCTTACGATCATAGATGATTTTGATCATCTTAGTACGGGTACCAGGTGGGGTTTTCTCGGAGAATCGACCCCTGCGACCTTCTGGATTCATCCTGCGGTCTCTATTTGCGGCATAAGGCTTTGCTTCATTGCTTCTAAGTTCAACTGGCTCAGGAGCGCTAACGACCTTCTCAGGAACTTCAACACTCTCAACAGCAGCTAGAATAGGCTTAGCTGTTTTTTTGCTAGTTACCTTTTTGGTGATCTTTTTCGCCGATGGTTTAGTCTTTTTAGCCATATTTCCACTAGATTTAGTTAAATTGAGCCGTTCGGCCGTTACCTACTAAAAAGCAAGACCTAGGCCAGTATGTAGATTAATTAAATTAGGTAGTTAGGTGTTTTAAGGGCGGAGGTTGTTTGGAGTGTTGTCTAACTTTTTGACACTTTTTGGCTCTTAGGGTCTTTATGTATCCACCTGAAATCTCTAAGTTCCTAAAATACGGTTCAGTAGGTTGTCGATTGCCGGTGGCTACGAACCACCTGATCTTAGAGATTTCCAAGAATAGCGGATATAAAGAAATATAAACTCAATATCGACTTCGTTGTGATAGGTGAGGGTCACCCATTCATCGGCCTCGTTGTCAAAAGCTGCCCGAGGTTCGCTTTTTAAAGCATTACTTAGCTTAGCTTTACATGCTTCGTTTAAGTAAAGTTTTAGGGTGTGATCATCGATGCAGTTGATGAATTTTATATCGTCAATGTGAAAGGAAGTTTTCTGATCGGAAGATGTTTTTTTCTCGGTACCAGCTAATGAAAGTATTTTTTGCTCTAATCCGTTTAACTCCAATAACGTATCCTTTTTTTGGGGGTGTCAGGTGTTAGTCTGATTCTGGTATTTGGTCTAGATTCTTTGTGATGACTAATAAGTTTTCTCTAACTGTTGTTAGTTGATCTTGTGGGGCGTGAGGGTAGTTGCTTAACGCTTCTTCTAAGTGTTTTTTAGCCTGCTCAAGATAGGTATACCTAACCTTGGGGTCACTGAGTGGAATCGCACTTTGAAATGCGGTGGCTGCTTTTTGGCGAAGCTCTTGGACCGCCTGATTGCTGAAGTATGAGACCTTTTCTTGAGCGGATGGGTAAAGAGGGCTTTGCCGTTCAATCGACATTGCTTTATTGATCGCTTCGTAGAAGTTTCTGCCGTTAGCTAAGGTTTGAGCCTCGAGAAGTACAGAGTCACTCTTTCTGATAACTGCGATGGCTTGTTCTGAGGATAGTGAGTTCTCGAGGTTTTCGCTGTTCGCAACTGCACTTTGACGCGGAGTTACGAGACCCAGAGTCTGCCATTGCTGGGACTGCTGGTTAAGTGTTTGTCGTAGGTTATCACTAAATGCTTTTGAATTTGGTTTTTGATCGAGAGACTTATTGATCATCGCGAAGATTGTAAATGAGCGAAGAAGTGGGTTTATCGCAATTGCTTGAGTAAGGTTGATATTGTACCTGATTGTCAGCTCTTCCAAAGATTTAGCCAGTTGATTTTGATTTGAGTCTTGTTGGTCGGGAGTTTTGATAAATGATGCAGAAGACTCTGGTATCAAACTAAGTTTAATAACCCCGACTATGAGCGCCGCTTGTTCAATTGAGCTATTTTCTGGATTTTTGTTAAGCTTGTTAAAGAAACAGTGATCATCCGGTGAGAAAGTTTTATCTGGTGTCACGTGCATTAAATAAAATTTGTGCGTATCGGCGGTGTCGCATGTAGGTACACTGGTTGCCGTTCCAGTAGTATCAGTATGGAGTGGTTTTTCGATGAATTTTGCTTCGCTGCGAGAGACCGGCTCTCTATTGTAGGACGTCGTTTTTTGCTCGGAGTTGCTAACACAACCAACGAGTATCGATATGCTGATGAGAATGACTAGGTGTTTTAACATGTCAGTACCTTTAGACGTGAGGATAGTGTCTTATCAAACTTTTTCAGTTTACTTAATGTTTTTAATATCATAATTCACCCTCTTAAAAAAGGCCAGTTATTGTCGTTACATACCTGCGGTCCTCTACTTGAGAACTTGTACTTGATATATCGACTCCGTAGGTAGCAAAGTCAATAGCAAAGTAGGGTATTTGAATCGAGGCACCTGCAGTTAAGAGGCCTTGGTTCATTCCAACTCGCGCCGTAAAGGGGCTTTGCTTGAGCGGGTTCCCTGTTACCAATTCAACACCGGCATGAAGCATCTTTTGAGGCTCGATTCCAGAAAGGCCGTAGGTGGTTTCCCCAACGGGGACGTAGATATGGTGCGCATCGAGAGCAAACCTTAGGGCTAATTTTCTACCGACTCTTGGCATAATCGATATTCCCACCCGGATGTCCATAGGGTCGATCACCGAAAGTGCTTCAGAATCGTTAATTTGGCCTTGGTATGTAGTTCCGCAAACGGTTTCTCGTTTCTGAGTATGAGGGTTTAGGTAGTCTTCTTTGCAGCCGGTCGGGAGATTTAATACGGAAACTCCTAGGGTTGGGAACCAAAAGTCGGCGAAGGTAAACATCATTCCGAAGTCAACTCCGAGGCCTTGGGTTTGATTGGAACTATCTGAGATGCGGCTTTGTATTGCAGCTTTATCTTTTAGTTCCTCGGTCGGTATGTTGTCTTCAAACGCATATCGCTTTATATACCTAAACTGCAGGCCTAGGTTGAGACGGTTGGTGCGGTTGGTCCAGCTTACAGTGGTCAGAGCTCCGGCATCAGAAACAGTTCGAACCCGAGCTTGGTCGGGGGTGGCCGTTTCTATCACAGAACTGGTATTGGAATTTATATAGAGACCAAATGCTCCAGCCGACTGACGTGCGTAGTCAAATAACACGACCGGGAAAGCTTGTAGATTAGCATAGTAAGGTGTGTCGTTATCCAAGCCTTCGGTTTCGGCGACCGTATCGGCCAGGCTAGTGCTTTCATTTCCAGAGTGAGCTTGGTAGAAGCTTTTAGTTTTATTATTGACGCCAAGCCCAACGTTTGGAAACCTGCCTAAGAAAAAATTTCTGGTTCGGTGTTTTCTGGCGCGTGCGACACCGGCTGGGTTACTCCAGGCGGCATTCTCATCATTAGCTACTGCGGTAAAAGCATTGCCCATACCCATCGCTCGTGTGGGAAGGAAATTCTCTTGAAGCTCCTCGGCATGAAGATGCTGAGCTAGTGTTAAAGATAAAAATATGAAGATGTAGAAAGTAGCTCTTGGTTGCACTGAGCATCCCTTATTTCGGCTTCATTGCTACTTACTATTTTACCGTAATATAAGGGTTTCCGCTCTTTTAAGTCAGTTTTCAAGTCGGAAAAAGCTACCTATCAAAGGTTTGTAGATAGAGTTTGGTTTAACATTTCTAAGTCTTCGTTATCCTGTTTGAGCTTATTTAAGTCGTTTTCTTGCTTTGTTAGTTTGGTTTTGAGTTTTTTAAGCTGCTGGGCTTGTACTTCTAGGCTGCTTTGGTTGTTTTCTAGTAGGCTGTCTTTATGGCTAATTATCTCGTCTTTCGCTTGGATCGTCTGCTTGCTTATATCAGTGATTTGACTGATCGAATCCTTAGAAAGTTTTAAGATATCTTTGTTTTCTGATTGAAGGTTTTGTAAGCACTCGATGAGGTAGTCGACTTCGGTGCTGCGAGAGACGTCCAGTATTTCCGGAAGACTTTGCGAGGCATCATCGGACGAAGTGGTCTCTATTTCTGCTGACGAATCGGCCATAGATGTTTCTTTAGCGATATCAACAATTGTTTTTGTCGAAAGAGCATTAGATTTTTTATCTATACCGTAAACATAGACAAAACCGTTTTCTGTACGAGCGATTAACTGGCCATCTCGAATGAGTCTCCAGACTTCTGAGGTATGTAATCCACGTCGATTTGCATACTCTTTAAATTCAATGCCGTGAAGGTCGTCGTCGTTTTCATTAGATGCTGTCGATGAATCTTCTGATATCGGGTCTTCGATACTGGGTAAAGTCTCGTAACTAGTAGCCTCTTCTTTGGTTTTTTTTGATTTTCTACTTATAAAGTCGATGAGCATGATTAGTTCCCCTATCCCCTAGAATTTCTTACTTTTAGCTCATGGCTCCGTTTGAATCAACCGATGAAATGGCCTGGAATGATTTTATCAAATTTTGTTTGAAAATGTGGAGCTTTGATGAAGGTGAATGCCAAACTTAAGTCAGTTGGGAAGCGTATTTGGGCTAAAATGCCACTTTTGATTATGTGTGGTGGGATCGTAGGAGGGTCCTATTGGGCTCTTTGGGACCACTATGTAACGATGGCTCACTCGATTGAAAGTGACGTAATATATAAAATTGAGAGTAAATTGCTCGATTTTAAGTTTAAGATGCGAGGCCCTCAGAAGCCCAGCGGTGAAATTGGCATCCTTGCTATCGATGAGAAGGCTGTTACCAGGTTTGGCGATTGGCCGTTTTCACGTAAGTTTTATGACCGATCGCTTCGGAGACTTAAACAAATTGGAGTGAAATTTGTTGGTTTCGATGCCACCTTTACTGATCAGCAGATTACTCGTTTAGATGATGTTAAATCAATTTTGCGTAGTGCAAAACAAGATATGGTTTTTGGTCGCAGCCGTAGTGCTATGAGCCGGATGAATAGTATCGACCGCTGGTATGATGTTAGCCCCGGCGATCTTGATTTTGCCAAAGCTATTGGTGATGTTGATAACGTTATTCTCGGGTTCTTTACTTTTAAATCTCCGGGAGAAGCTTTGTTTAATCTTGGAGAAGATAAGTCTAAGTACTTTGTTGATTTAGATAAGCTCGAAGTTTCGGGGTTAGATACTGACATTCCCGAGGGGTATACACTGGATAGTTTCTCGCCGCGGCTAAGAAAAGCGTATGGACTTAAATCCAACTACCCAAGGTTAAACATGGCTGGAAGTCACTTTGCATTTTTTGGAAATGATGCTGATGATGATGCTATTAACCGGTGGATTACTTTGGTTGAGAATGTAAACGGAACCCTAATGCCATCGTTAGGTTTGAAGGTTGCTGCTGAGCATTTAAATAGTGACGTCGCAGTGTTTTTTAATGAGATAGGTGTTGAGGCTATTTCTCTTTTCAACCGAGATGAGGAAGCCGATGCTATCGAAGTGAAGACTGATCCATTTGGTGCTGGTCGACTGTTGGTCAATCACCGTGGGCCAAGCCGCGCATTTACTCATTATAGCTTGGCTGATGCGTACTATGGCACTTTCTCAAAGAAAGAATTAAAAGAACTCAAAGGAATGAGTCTGCTCTTAGGGGGGACTGCTTCAGGTACTCAGGATATGAGGCCCAATGTTTATGACCCTTCTATCGATGGGGTAGAGAATCACGCAGCTGCAGCAGATAATATTATTCGAGGCGATTTCATGAAACGCACGCTATCGCTCGCAAGTGTAGAGTGGAAATTAGTCGTGATCCTGGGGTTAGTTTTTGCGCCTTTGGTTATTTGGGGTTCTTCACTTATCTCTGGCTTAGCGGTGGTCTTGTTTTTGGCGGGGTATTGGGCTTTCGATTGGTACTACTGGTTTTCAGAAGGTCATTGGGCTTATATCGCCGTACCTAGTTTTGAAATTATTACCATGTTTGTTACGACGACTTTCTATAAGTACGTAACGGAAGAGCGCGAGAAAAAAGCGGTTAAAGGTGCGTTCCAGCATTACCTAAGTCCCGACGTGATTGATCAGGTACTCGATAATCCTGATGCTCTGGCACTCGGCGGTGAGCGTAAAGAAGTCACGGTATTTTTCTCCGATGTAAGAGGTTTCACGACGATATCTGAGAATCTTTCTCCTGAAAAACTCTGTGAATTTATGAATGATTATTTTACTCCGATGACTTCGATTGTTTTGGATTCTGCGGGAACTCTCGATAAATACATCGGCGATGCAATTATGGCATTTTGGGGAGCGCCGATTGCGATTCCCGACCATGCAGCAAAAGCCGCGAAAGCTTCGATTGATATGATGTTTGCCTTGGATATTTTACAACGAGATATGCCACTTAAGGGGTTCCCAAAACCAGAGATCGGAATTGGTTTGAACACCGGATCAGCTTCTATAGGTAATATGGGTTCTGCAGCAAGATTTAGTTATACTGCAATGGGAGATAGTATTAATCTTGGTGCAAGACTCGAAGGCTTAACTAAAGAGTACAGCATCAAGATAATGATTAGCGAGTTTACCGCCGCTTGCCTTGATCGGAATGATTTCTTCTTTCGAGATCTAGACGACATTAAGGTAAAAGGTAAAAATGAACCCGTAAAAGTATTTGACCTCATCAGACCTGATTACCTTCAATCCGCAGATGATATCAATAATTTGATCGGTTATTTTGAACTAGGACGTAAAGCATATAGAGATCAAGACTGGGTGGCAGCAAAGAAGAACTTTGATGAATGCCTTGCTCTTCGCCCGGATGACGGACCTGCATTGCTTTATAGGAAACGACTCGATGAGTACGCAGCTAATGCACCCGGTGACCAGTGGGACGGGGTCTATACCTTTACTCATAAGTAATAGCGTCTGGTGCGGTGGGTCATTCGGAAATGACCCCTTTCATTTATTTCTAAGAAACTTTAGTCAGTTTGTCTTACCTAATTTGATAGCCCGTATCGTCCATAAACTCATGCAGCTAGCTCAAAACTCGTAATTATCCCATCAACAACGCTGCTCCATCAAAGATCGAATGAAAAAAGACTTCGTCATAGACGCGCTCGATATGACTCTTATGGCACGCAAACCAAAACCAGGAGCCATTCATCACTCTGATCGTGGAAGCCAGTATTGCTCCAAACTATTTCAAGAAAAATTGAATGCTCACAGCATTAAATTAAGCATGAGTCACAAGGGAAATTGCTGGGATAACGCCGTGGACGAAAGTTTTTTTGGCACGCTAAAGCGGGATCATGTATATCGATGTCACTATAAAACTAAAGCGGAAGCACGATCGAATATCTTTGAATACATAGAAGTTTTTTATAATCGCATTCGAACTCATTCTAGGCTTGAATATTTATCACCGATCAGTTGTGAAGAACATGCGTACGTCGCTTAATTCCTTGTCCACTAAATCGGGTTAACTCCACTTAGCTACCCACTACCCATAAAGTCCGACGTAGTCGAGATTAACCTTGCTCCCGGTGAGGGGAATAGCTAAAGGTGATTAAAGCAGGTCCAGAGAAATAGACCTCATAATAGCTAATAAATCCAGCTTCTTTCAAGACTGCCATTGACACGACTTAGTAATTTAATTAATCGACCTCTCGGTAGCTGTAACAAGCTTTAGGAAATTCACTACACTGATTATTAAAGGAAAAAAAAATGAAAAATATTCTCTCAATCCTTATATTATCTTTATTATTTGCATGTGGTCGAGGCGGAGTGAGTTCAAACGTTTCGAAACCAAGCACGCTAGCAGAAAAGCCTAACTTTATTTGTTCATTAAAAAAGTATAATAAAATTTCAGAGTCTACTGAATTTCCTGGTGGAACAATGTGGAGCCATTCGATGACCTTTGCTATTTTTAAAAATAGCAAATTAGTTAAAGAAGAGATTTGCTTAGACTATGTGAATGATACTCCAGGAAAATGCTCCTATAAAAAGCTCGAGCAAATGATGAAGAAAGACCCTCGGTGTCAACGACAAGAAAAAATTAGTATCGACGGGTTTAAAACCATGAAGTTTTGGGATCACACTTATGTTTTAATTGCAGATAACATGGATAAGGATCGAGCTTATGGCCATACCGATCTCCTGGATAACAAGCTTGGGATCTGCAATAGGTTTGGCACCGACTGGGGTGTACCAGTTCCCAAAGACTTCAATAAATATATGAAAGCTGCAAAGCGTAATTTTAAGCTTAAAGCAGATATCCTTTTTGGACCACGCTCTGACCATTTTTGCAGTATCGAAGATCAAACATGCGATAACGGCAAGTATAACTTAAGCACAAAACCAGCAGCGATTATCTGCCAAAAAAGATCGTACTAAGTAAGGTCACTATTTCCCCAAGGAATCTCTTTCTTTAGACACTCCTTGGGGAACAAGCCGACACCTCCATCACAACCTTTCTACCATATTAAGTCTTTGGGTCTTGAATTCAGTAGGGCTGCTATTGTCGATGATGAACTGTTCGACTTCGCTGTCTGAAATGGGCTTCATATTACGAAACCTCGGGGACCCACCTGACGATCTGGTGTAGACACCATCACCACATAGAATATGCAGATGGGGGTTAAGGTTAAGAGCTGATCCGAACCTTTGGGTAAAGCTGACGCTACCGGGCGTAGGCTCTTTTATACCGAGGCTTTCGGATCTTTGAAACAGCCTTAGCAGTCTGAACCGCTCGGCTTAAGTCACTACTAAAAATATGATCGATAGGTTCATCACCTAGAATTTCGGCAAGTTTTTTCGTTTGAGAATGACCACTGGCATTCAGCGGGATATCAGAATGACCCTGCCACTTTCGCTGCTTATTCCAATCGGTTTCACCGTGGCGAAACATGATGATACGGGTTTCTTTTGGCCTTCCTTTAGCCTAACCTTAGTCACCTGAATGACAATTAAAGCCAAAATCAGGGTTGGTACGTTCCTCGTAGTCCGAAGGCCATTCCTGACAGTGACCTAATGTTTTTGACTCACCATTTGAATTCTCAATAATAAGTGATTTTTTATTAAACGCTTTAAAGTGAAACTGAAGTTCCCTCTCTAAATCGGAGACTTAGTTAAGTGATCAAGTGATGAGAAAATACGCTTGCTGAAAATGATATTAAAACTGTGAACTGGAAGCCTAGTAGTTGTGGGCAGGAGATAGCTCCTACTCCTCCGGAGATAAAATTGATAGCGAACCGGGTGGGGATTAACCTTTAGATAATA
>Ga0222674_1000141_pt1 | contig 36095 bp, 55 predicted proteins | sample AntAcemetagen866_FD_179804 | JGI IMG/M metagenome (GOLD analysis project Ga0222674, IMG submission 179804) | Saline water microbial communities from Ace Lake, Antarctica - #866 | ecosystem: Environmental > Aquatic > Non-marine Saline and Alkaline > Saline | place: Antarctica: Ace Lake...
TCAAGGCGGGAACCGCCCGAAGTAAAAAGCCTGTGGACATGATATTAGACTTGTATCCTTGATTGGAAATAAAGCAATTGTGAGTGAAGCAGGAAGCCCCTACCTCTTTAGGGTCGGGGTAGTTCACGTTACAGAGTTCGATAAATTGAACTTAATTAAATTGAATATAAATATTGGAGGTTGGAAAAATGTCAAATGTCGATTGGTTATATGATAAGCCAAGTACTAGAAGAAGAGTTAGACCCTTTAGTTCGAAAGAAGGGTTTGAAAGTTTCCTTAATGAAGATAAAGGAACTACTGCAAAGGTGGTTGTTGATGATCGAAAACTCCCTGCTCTCATTGCTATAATTTGCTTATTGGTTATTGGTTTAATAGCAACATATGCGTTTAAACTTAAAGAAACTCAATTTAGAGATCAACTTATTAGTAATAATCAAAATTTCTCAAAAAATACAAGTGAATTTGATTATGAGAATTATTCAGGAGAATATGATGGAGTTACAAAGTCTTCTATAACTAGGATTGAGTTTGATAATTTGGTGAGTATTGTTGATAGAATTTGGGGAAATGTAAAGAATCAAAAAGAATTACAAATTGTTACTAATTTTGTCAATGTTCATAATTTAGCTGTTTTACATTATGGTTATAATAAAGACGAAATAATTTATTTTAATAAAGATTGGACGATTGATAGGATTCCTAATAGAATATCTCTTAATGAATCACAAAGACAGTTATTGTCAAAATATTTAAAATCAAGTCGTTGATAGTCAGACGGTCACGTTTGACGCCTCCGGTGCCGTGGAATGTTGTTTCATTTCATGGCATTTTTCTTTACATCGTTAAGAATTAGACTAAAATTGGATTGTGGACTATTACAATTCTTATTTTGGAGTAAAGCAGTGACCGTTAATAAAACTGAAGAAAATAATTCTTTGTTTGAAAAAGTTTTCAAAGATATTATTGGTAAATTTGCAAATGATCTATGTAGATTTTACAAGAATTATTCATTATTAACATTAGCAGATTTTTATGATGAATTAAATGGAGTAAGACCTAATGCATCTGTTCGTAGAGCAGATGGATCTTATGCTGATGAACCTCCTAAACTTATTAAACGTCCATTAAATTATTTCTCCTGTACTTGGGAAGAGAAATCAAAGTTATCATATCAAACAGATGACGATAAATGTAAAAAAATGGCAAACAGAAGTGCCGAACGTTATATGAAGCATCTTGCTGAAAAACTCGACAATTTGTCTTTTGAGACAAAAAAGCTTTTGGGGCTCCTTGGAGTCAATAGTATTTGTCGATTCACTTGTGGAACATATGAAAGTTTCCCTGATCTCGAAGTACAAGAAGACGAAAAGGGTTTATTTGGTTATATTGAATTTAATCCTAATTCTAATAAAGAGGTTGAATCAAGTGAAGAATTTAACGTAAAGATTATTTTCCGTGTTAATATAGTCTGGGAAAATGACTTCCCGAACTTTGAATTCAGTCATTATTTCCAAGTAATTCAGACTTCTTCCTTTGCATATATCCCAGAAGGAAAAGAAATTACATTAGCTCGATTAAGAGAGATGATTTCTGACCAACCGATTTAATTTATAATAATTAAACAAAAAGGCATTACTAATTAGTAATGCCTTTTTTTGTTGCACAAATTAAAACATAAAACTTCGGATCTTAACAAACCGCCGAATTTTATGTTTTTGGACATTGATTTTTCAAGATTTTTACATCTTGTTAGGTCTTGGAAACAGCATGTTTGTTGTTTTGTTGGTGCGGATTTAAATTAATTGCTTTAAATTTTAATAGTTTACAGAAGTCTTATTCGGGCGAACCTAAAAAAAAGAAAAAAGTCTGAAACATAGTTGATTGACCTAGTCTAGTGGTTGAGACAATTCGTCAGATCGCAAAAACTTCTTTTTCAAAGGAAATTAAAATGTCCCGAACTATTGAAATGAATCGTGGAGATAAGGTGCAACGTTCAATCAACTTGATTGATATTACTGTTGCTCATAATCCAAGAACCCCAGTACCAAACCTTTCTAAGAATTTATTTCAAAAAAACTTAGAAAACTATATTGACAACTATCTAGGGTTGGTCCATGATTACGCATTATCCGATGATTCTGAAAAGCAGTCATTGTTTGTGCAGTTGATGGAAGAATATGAAAATCACCCAAAAGGAATTGTTGAATTAGCTGCCAGTCGAAGGAAACAAGCATTGCAACCTATCAATGTTCGTCGCTTCCGAAGTCTGGATCGTATCAATTCGACCAAAACTAACAAAGTATATTTGGTTCGATACGGGATTATTAGTGGTGAACGTCGAACGCTTGCTGCTGCTTACAATCACGCAAAACACGGTGATGATCCGGTTATTTGTTCTGATGTAAGTGAAATTTCGTTGAAGGATGCTGAAGGTTTGGCTTTTGATGAGAATTTTCAACGATTAGAAATGACCGATTTAGAGATTGGTCTTTATTTTAGAACAAAGTACGAATCTAGAAAGGAAAAAGTTGACGGTCGGTATAGTCTTAATCAATTCGCTAAGGAAATTGGTAATGATTATCAATACATCCGAAGTCGCATTGATATTACTTATCTTCCACAAGAACTTCGTGATAAACTTGAAAGTGATAAGTTAGGTATTACGAAAGCTACTCAAATTGGAGCAGAAATTCGACAAAAGAAACGAAATAAGGATGGAAGTACGAAAGATGGCAATTTCAAATTGCCTGAGAAATCTAATTTTCGAATTCGCACAAAAACTGTGAAAGAAATTAAGGAACATGTTTCTGAAAAACATGGATCGGTTTCGAGTGATTACCTCAGTGCATTAGCATGGGTATTAGAATTACAATTAGGCGAATTAATTGAAATGTCATGTGTTGACTCATAAATAAAAATCTCATCGTAATATCGTCTTTTTTACAAAATATCACGCTCTTTAAAGGATTAGAATGAAATTTCCGTTTAACCACGTTGACTTAACTAAAGAAGAAAAAGTTCACTACAAGTCTCTTCTTTTGACGGGTAACACACCTGTTCGTACAGCTTATAAGAAGATGATAGGAAATGAGCCTTCTAGAAAGAAACGTTTGTTCCGTAGTCAATTCCATTATCGTAAGTGTTTACTTGACCGATTAGGAACAGGAATTAAATCAATTGATTTTTGTGGTTTCACTTTCACAGAATGTGATGTGGAAGCTATTAAAATGGTTGAAGATGCTAAGTTCCGTATTGCATCTGGTTATGTCAACTTGGCATCCAAGATTATTAACCGTTTGTATAAAAGTGATTTCGTGACAGAAAACGCTTTTCCTAAAGAAGATGCGGTTAGTGAGTCGGTTATTGCAATGATGAAGGCTGTAACCAGTTTTGATCGTTCTGATATTGAAGTATCTACTTATGTAGGAACCCTTGTCAGAACAGAATTGTTCAAGAAAGTCAAACACACTGTTTATGGAAGAAAAGGTGTGTTGGTTGAAAGATATTACAAAGCAAAATTTGAAAACCCTCATTTGAGTTTTGATGAATTGGTTTGTAATATGGAACTTAGTGATAAGTCCATTGCTATTCTTATTCAAAGATTGAAAACAGTTTGTACTGAATCAGATTTGTGCCCACAAGCTGTTTCTGGAGAAGAACACCCAACAATTGACATTGTTTCACAAGAATTCAGAAACATCAAAGGTGAAATTACATCTGGTAATTTTATCAATGATGAAGGGGTGGAGATCGATGTCAGGGTAGCTATTCAAAATGCTGACTTAAATTCTCTACAGTTGGCGGTTATTCAAGGAGTGATGTCTTCTACGAGTAATGGGTATCATAATGGTACATGTTCAATTGGGACTACAATGATTAACCCAAATACGAACAAACCTTATACTCGTGCTGCATGTACCCAAGCTATGATGGCAGCTAAGAAAAAGATTCTGAAAAGCTGTCAATTTATCAGGTAGGTTTTCTAGAAAGTTTGAAACATTCGGTTCCGAATTAGTCTAGTATATGTCGCCTTCATTGCTCATCAAGGAAAAACATGCAAAAACAATTCATTTTTTGGACTGAACAACCTAGTAAAAGAAAACGAAGATTTTGGGTTTCTAAAGAAAACTACAAATGTCCATTATCAAATTTTATTGGTAATGAAAAAGCTGTAGAACGATTATCAAGGTCTGCTTTCGTAGCACTAGGTAATTATAATCACAGTGCAGCAGGAGTTAATTATGCTGTATTAGGACCTGCTTCTACTGGTAAAACTACGTTGTGTAAATTGTTTGCAAAAACAATTAAGCTTCCATTTGTGGAGTTAGATCCTTTATCAATCAATTCCGTTGAAGACGTGTTTACTGAAATTGGTAATACGCTTACTGAAAATGGTCTGGAGTTATTTGATTTTGGTGATAAATTCCAAATACCACCTTGTATCGTTTTTGTTGACGAAGTTCATAACTTGAAAAAACGAGTTGTACAAGGGTTGTTAAAGGCTACAGAACCCAATGATTCCCAAATGATGACTGAATCAGGTGTTTGGGTTGATACAAAAGAAGTGTGTTGGATGATTGCGACAACTGATCGTGGTGATTTGTTTGATGCTTTTGATACTCGCTTTTCTAAAATCAATCTTAGATTATACAGTAAAGATGAAGTAGCTCGAATGATTCAATTAGTCCATGAAGATTGGTCGATTGATGTCTGTAGACTTGCTTCGAAATATGGTGGTATTGTTCCAAGAGAAGCATTAGCATTTGCTACTGACATGAAAATGGAACATGATATGTATCCTGATAATTGGGAGTCGATTGCGTTAAAAGTCGCAGATAGCCATGGTATTGATAAGTATGGAATGAACAGACAAAGATTATCTATTCTGAAAGCTTTAGGTAGACAACCGATTTCTGTTAGTCAACTTCCGCATATCATTGGTGTTAAAGTTGATGAATTAAAGAAGTTCATTCTACCCCCTTTGCAAGCTATCACTCCTGATCAAAAAGTACCTTTAGTGTCAATTAGTAATCGTGGTTATTGTATTACACCTGCTGGTATTAGTGAGTTAGATATTCGAGGAATAGACCATAATGGCATTGACGCTATCCCTGAGTCTGTTCAAATGAGATTTACTGAAGATGTTGATACTTTAAACTAAAAGGATAATTATGGGTGCTTGGGGGGAACATTTTCTTGAAAGTGATAACGCATTAGATGCTATTAATCTTATTGAAGATATTTTAGATATTGAAAACTTTGATAGATTACATAATGTAGAGTTTTTGTCTGATGACGATAAACAATTTATAAATGATAGATTTGAATCCAATGGTGGAGTTGATGATATATGGAAGTATCTTTCTAAAAGAGTCTTTGTAGGAGATATAGATAATTCTTCTATTGTTTTAGGTTACTTGTGCATGTTGATTGGGGTGAAATTCACTGATAGTTTCAGGTCAATACTGTTGAATAATGTCAATAAACTGTTATCCGTTGTACACGATGAAGGTTGGGTTTCGCCTGAAAAGCGATTAGCATATTTAGAGTTGTTCAAGAAAAATATAATTTCTTATGCTGATAGTCCAATCTCTGCGGAAATGTTTTTAATAAAAGTCGAAGATGAAGAATTTACTTCTTTTGTTAAAAACTTGGGTAAAGTAGTCAATTTTCTGTCAACAGAGGACGAAGAATTGTTTGCAAAAGCGGGAAGTTTCTTGGCTTATGTTAAGTCAAATCCCCAGAAGTTTGATCACTTGTTTTCTTGACTTAGAGGATTTTATTATGTCTAACAATGCTTTTCATAGAAACACTGGTAAAGCTTGGGTTTATGTTTGTTTAGCTTTCCTATTCGTAGGGATATTTGTAGAACGATCAATGTTTGGAGCATTTATTGGTTTTGGTGGAACAATTATCATAGCAGCAATTGTATTTTCTATATTGCAAAAAATTTTTAATGGATAACAGATTGCTCAAGAAACTATAGGTCTTTCCATTTATCCATCGGCGGCGAGAAAACCCCTACCAATTCTAAAAGAGAATTGGCTGGTCATAAGCGAAGCGACCGTAGGTAGGGGATGACCAGCCCTTTAGGGTAGGGGATGAAACGCCGTGAGCTAAAAATGGTCTAAAAATGGGTTTCACCTAAACGCTAATCAACTGATCTTACAGTTGGTTCACACTCGACAACATCCATTCCGTTAGAAGTTGCCTTAAAGTCTTTTCCCTCTTCCCTGCCATACAACTTCCACAACGTATCCTGATATTGCTGCTCATTACAGTCAGGGTTCGTCTCTTGGAAGTGCCGCTTCCCAATATGGCTTTCCATATACTCATGCAATCTGACCACTGCTTCCTGTTCATCTTTACCTACAGGACCGTTCACGCCAGCGATTGTTGCCACAAATTTCACACTCATGTTCATACTCCTATTTAGCCTTGTTCTTCAATGTATTGTCTAATTGTCTCGGTTGAAGCATCGCCTGTCGTGCAGACAAAGTAGCCATCGCTCCAAAATGTCTTCTCATTCCAAAAATGACGAGACAAGAATGTATCAAATTTCTTCCAGATATGGAATGTTGATTGCGACTTCAACCGATTGACTATATCAAACGCAGACAATGTGGGCGGTGCATCCACTAATACATGAATATGGTCCTTATCTGTCTCTAACACATCAATCGTGAAACCCGAATTCTCAGCGATATCATAGAACAATCGCTTGATCTCGTCGTCAATCGTCTTAGTCCAGAGCAATTTCTTGCGATATTTGACACAAAAGACGAAGTGATATTTCAACAGGTATTTGCTTGCTGTGCGAGCCGTGATGATATTTTTTCTCCATTTTTCTAATTTCCTTTCGGAATTTTCAATCCAGCCTTACTACATAATTATGCCCAAGAAACATTATAGCATAATTGTGGAGAAAATGGCACACTATACTTACAAATTCAGACTATATCCAAATAAGGAGCAACAATATAGATTGTCCGCTCACTTTGGATGTTGTCGGTTTGTATATAACCATTTTCTTGATGAACGAAAAACTGCCTATGAGCAAAGTGGCGAAAGTCCCAACTACTATGACCAAGCGGCGACACTCACCAAGTTAAAGAAAGAAAAGACTTGGTTGAAAGAAACCAACAGTCAAGTATTGCAATTCTCACTCAAATGCTTACAAGCAGCCTATAACAATTTCTTTGCCAAGCGAGCCAAGTTTCCTCGTTTCCATGCTAAGAAGAACAAGCAATCGTTCACCGTGCCACAACATGTCAAAGTTCAGGACGGCAAGTTATATTTCCCAAAGTTTAGTGATGGAATGAAAATCAAGTTACATCGTCAGATTGAGGGAGAAATCAAACATGCCACGATCAGTAAGAACTGTGCTGGTCAATACTTTGTCTGTATTATTGTGGAGCGAAATATCGGACTACTTCCCAAAGTAAAACGGGAAGTCGGGATTGATCTTGGCATTACTGCATTGGCAACACCTTCTATCGGCAAGGCGTTTGAGAACATTCGACCATACAGAACATTACAGAAACGGTTGCGAGCGTTGGACAAGGACTTGCACCGTAAAAAACTTGGAAGCAAGAACCGAGAGAAAGCAAGATATAAGGTTGCGAGATTACACAATAAGATAGCAAACATTCGTAATGACCATTTGCATAAAGTCAGTCGAAGGATAGTTGATGATAACCAAGTCATTTGTCTGGAAGACCTGAATGTGAAGGGTATGATGAAGAACCGTTGTCTTGCTAAATCTATTGCCGATGTTTCATTGTCTGAACTTGTAAGACAGATTGAATACAAATCTGGCTGGTATGGTCGGCAAGTAATCAAAATAGATCGTTGGTTTCCATCGAGTAAGATGTGTTCATCTTGCGGTTATGTGATGGAAACACTGCCATTGGATGTTCGTTCGTGGTGTTGTCCTCGTTGTGAAGTAAAACACAATCGGGATAGGAACGCTGCGAAGAACATTTTGGTTGAAGGAAAAAGAACCGTAGGAACTACGGAGTTAGCCTGTGGACTTGGCGTAAGACTTGAGAGCAATCGAAAGCGGCTAAGGGTGAAGCAGGAAGCCCCGACCCTTTAGGGTCGTGGGTAGTTCACCGAAAAATATTCAATAATTCGTTAACATCCTGTGTGGCTTGGTCTACAATCAGATTACCTAAATCGATAATTTCTTCAATTTAAGCAAAATATGAAAATAGAATACTTTCAAGGTGATTTGTTTGCATTAGAGTCTTCTTTGGAAGAATCTGTATTGATCCCTCATATTTGTAATGATCAGAAAGTATGGGGGAAAGGTTTTGTTGTTCCTTTAGCTAATCAATATCCAATCACAAGAAAAGTTTATTTGGATTGGTGTAAAGAAACATATGATAGATTCGATGAATTAATTGTTCCATGTGGTGATTTTTCACTTGGAAACAATCAATTTATTCGTGTAACAAATAATAAAATTGTAGTTAATATGTTGGCTCAAACTTTAGGTGGCACTCGTCCTTTGTATTACGATAAATTAGTACAATGCATGAATAACATTGCTGAGTTCATGAACGTGCAATCTTTTAGAATTGTGTGTCCAATGTTTGGTTCAGGACTTGCAAAAGGCGACTGGAATATAATAAAGGAACTAATTCAAGATTGTTGGATCAGGGAAAACATTCCTGTAACAGTCTGTTATTTTGAGGAAAATCTACCTCAAAATTTGAAACTTTCTTGAAACATTTTTCTTTGAGTTAGTCTATTCAACAGTTCAGTAACTTACTCTTTTCGAACAGGTGAATTTAATGTCAAATAGAAGTCCTATACGAAACCTTAGTGAAGATGCTAATCGTGCCCGACAATTAGGTGAAGAGCATTATCAGCAATCAGAACCTTTTATGAATTTACCAAAATTCATAGGTATGCTTTTGGTTTTTCAAGGAATGTGTTACTTTTTAGGCTTTTTCGGCTTACAATTTGTCACATTCAAATTTGTTATGTGTATGTTAGGTCTTACTTTCTTTGTGTTTTTGATTTGGTGTAAAGATGTAAATCAATGGCAACATGAAGATCCAAATAGAATTGATCCTAATATGTCACAAGAAGATATTACTAATTCGATTTCTAAAAACGGAATTGACCCTGATAGTTTCAGGAATTACAAACGATGAAAGAAATACCTTTAGAAATATCTAATGATCAATTTGTGGATTTTTTGAATAATGGGTTGCCAAATAATTTTTGCATTGAACCTATCTTTCAAGGCGACAATATCCTAATCAGAAAAGCAGAATTATCATCCTTTGAGGATAGTTTAAATGGTGTTATTTGGCAAGGAAGAACAGGTGGAGATTTATTCACTTTATATTTAGAACATAAATTCTACTCTCCTTATAGTAATGAAGCAGATAAATTTAGAATAGCATTCTATAAATGGAATGACATGATATGGGTTATCGCTTCAATTCCAAAAGAGGACAAAGCTAACATGGAAGTCTCAGCAACTTATGCTGGACTTAGATTAGCAGATGGTGTTCCTTGTGTGGTTAATGGACCAATCACTGCTATTGCCACAAATAGAGATACTAACCCAAATCCTGACTTGGGTATCGATTTTTTTCCGTTGAATACAGACGATACATTTCATGTAGAGTTTGAAAAAGAATCTGATTCCTACCAAGGTCCTGGTGGGCAACAAGATAGAAGTATTATGGTTAAACTAAAAAAAAATAACCTATTGAAAGAATTGGGACTTGGTAATTAATCACTAAGTCATTGTGTGATTTTAACTTTTTTTTATTATTGGAATCTTTCATGTCAGAAGATAAAGACGATCAATTCAATGTTCCTGATGACGTTGAAAATATCACTTTAGTGTTAGTCGGTCCTACTGTATTAAACCGTCCTGAATCCCCTCATCCTGATGCATTGATGTGTCCTTGTGTGCATTGTGAAAACAATACTTGGGTTCCTGATGCTTATGAAAAAACTAAATCAAAAGGATTAGATGTTCAAGTATGGTGTTTGGAATGCTATAAAGAACATAGTGACTCGGAAGCTTATGGTGGCATGAAATCAATGAAGCTGGATATCGAAAAGATTACATCTTCGAAAGGTTCTGACGAACTATTGAAACAACTTGTAAATTCTAATTCAAAAGAAGAATTGATCGAAGCTTTAAAGAAATTTAAGGCTCAGAATGATCTTCAAAACAAGAAAAGTTATTTGAAATTTTTTCAAAAAACCGAACAAAACTATGCATCAATGGCAGAAAATATACCTGCCTTGTTAGCTTCTTGTATTGCAACTTTGAGACCTTGGAATAACATCCAGGATCTTTCTATTGCTGTTGCAATTAAAATCATGGTTGATAAAATCTTAATTGAGAATCGAAATATAAATGGTGAAGATAATGTATGGGGTGATTGGTCTGAATCTGATGTAAAGCTTATTACAATGTTTGGTTCTGCTATTGTAAAAGCGCAGGAAGATTCCATGAGATGTGTAGGGAGTATCTCAGATGAGAATTCTATGGATGCTGAAACCCAACAAGAAGTCAATCTTGCAGCAGAAAGTCGCTGGGAGGAAGGATTGGAACACTACAGTGAAAGAATGAATTCCGATGAATGGGGAATGGATTACGAAAACAACGAAAGAATTAGAGAATACAACGAAAATCAACGCAATTGGGAAAATTGGAATGATTCCGATTGGGCCGAAAACGATGATTGGTCGGAAGGTGAGTGGTAATGTCTGGTAATTGTAAATGTTTTGTTTGTCAAAATGGAATAGAGTCTCTTGAAGATTTCGAAAAAACCATGATGGAAAAACATGGTTGGTACGCCCATCTAGTTCCTGACCCAAGTTTTCCATTAGGCATTAATTGTCACACTCATGGTTTAGATCACACCTTCAATCATCGTGATCTTCAAATTATTTTTCCTTTAAATGACAAGATTCTGATTCATCTTTTGCATAATTGTGTAGATTATATTAAAGAAAACAAACATATTCCTATAGAGAAAGAACTTACAGGAATAATTCAAGATTACCATTGTAAGTTTGTGAGAGCCCAAGAATGTGACAGGGATGTTCTAAGAATGATAGTTCCAGACAAATACGGAAACTTGGGATTTGATATGGATGGGGTTTTCAAAAAACAATATCAAGATATATCTTATCTTTATAATTAATTATAAATCAAATCTATTATGAGAGTCCATATTATACGTTACCCAAGATGGATTTAAATCAGATAATCTTCTCTTTATGATTTTAGAATTAGTTTCTCTATTTACGACTGGTTGCTCAGTTTTTTCTTCGGCGGAATTGTTCATGACAAGAGTTGACTCATCCAATTCTTTGATTTCGAGATTAATCACATTACCTTGTTCATCCAAAGTTTCTTCTTCAATTCTATAAACGATAGGTTTCATAAGTTTTCTTATTCGTTTTGCTAAAACTCGTTTATTTTCATAAACAACAGTAGTTTCTTGATCTTTATAAGTTGTTTCATTATAGTCCACAACTACAGGATCATTAGTGGTTTCAACTGTGTCGTTTTGTTGAGTAGTATCAGTCATTTCAATCTCCTAAATTGATTTTAATCTAAATATATTTAAGTTCAACTTTTACTTTTTAAATCTTAAAAAACAGAATTTTCGAAACAATGTCTTTACAAAAAGCTTTATTGTACCAAAGAAAAGCACATAAATCGCAAACCCGTAAAAGGATGATGATAGACTATTATGTACATCCAATTCAAGTGTTTCGAACTGCCCAAAAATGGGGAGTTACAGATGAAGATGCATTAATTGCTTATCTATTACACGACGTAAAAGAAGATAATCCAGAGTTTTGGGAAGAACACAAGGGGGAATTCTCTGAAAAATCACAATCTATTGTGGAAGAGTTAACACATTATCCACAGAAAGAATCAAAAGAAAACTATATGAATTCTTTTGAGACAAAATCTGTTTGGGCATTAATTGGGAAATTGGCAGATCGATATGAAAATCTTGTCGATTTTCAATTAACCCAACCTGATTATTTTGATATTTATCGAAAAAAAGCTATACCTTTATTCTACTCGTTGAGATCTAGAACTGTAGAAGTTGATGAACATTGTTCTGTTGAAAAAATCAAGACGGATTACGATTTGATTGGAATTGACGTAGGGGATTCTTTTTCTGTTGTTTGTAATGGAGAAAAGTTTTATTTCGAGAACTTGCAAATAATAAATTTTTATGATGGTTTACTAGCAGGAATTCCAACCGTAGAAATGAATGAGGCAAGATTAAATTCATTCGTAAAAGACTATAAAAATGTTTGTGTACAACTACCAGATTCATCCATAACTGAAAACGCTGGCCGACGTAATCAAGTTTTTCCTTCTTATATGATTACCTGTACCGTTTCTAGTAATAAGGAAATAGAACAAGATGCTCCGTTATCAGTTGGTTCAGAAATTGATCTTATTTTCTTTTCAAATAATTGTTTGAATTTACCTTATAAACTTGTCCAAGTTTTAAGTGATGTAGATTGGAATAAATATGCAAGAGCTAGCTATTTTTCTTGAATTTAAATTAACTTTCGTAACTTTCAAGACAAAAAGGCAGAAAAAAATTACGAAAAACAAATTTCTCTGAAACATTAGAGACCGAATTAGTCTAATACCTGAAGGTTACAAATAGCAACTGTTGCTAAACTAGAATTGAATTTCACTAGGAGAATTTAAGAACATGAAGAAGATTAACAAGTCCCAAATTGTACGTGAAGTCCTTGAATCAGATCTGGAAGCAAAGCCGTTGGCAACTTCAAAGATGTTGAGCAGACGATACTCTCGTAGAGGAGTTGAATTCACCCCACATTTCATTTCGATGATTAAAAATCAAATGAAGTCAAAGGATAAAGACAAGGAAGAAGAACAACCTGAAACAGATCAGCCATCGATTCAGATTGATGCGTTACTTGCTGTTCGTAAATTCGCAGATGATTGTGGAGGTATTGAGCAAGCTAGGCAAGCACTCGATGTTTTTGCAAAGATTACGAACTGATTTTTCTCATCTTTGGTTATTCGAAACCGTGAAGAATAAACTCGTTCTTCACGGTTTTTTTATTTACATCATGCACGTTTAACATTATAATTAAACTGCTCATTTTTCGTTATTAGGAATAAAAATGATTAGAAAAGAAAAATTGGACTTCTGGGTTCAGAATAATTATAATGTTTTATTTGTGGGTCGTCATGGATGCGGTAAGTGTTTAGCTCCAAACACGCCATTGTTAATGTATGATGGCTCGGTTAAATTAAATAAAGATGTTAAAAAAAACGATCTCTTAATGGGTCCTGATTCCCTCCCAAGAATGGTTTTATCAACCACTTCTGGAGAAGATCAAATGTATAGAATAACACCAACTAAGGGTGATTCATTTGAATGTAATTCTTCGCATATATTGTGTATAAAAAAAGCGGGATTTGATGAAGTTTTAGAAATATCTGTTAAAGATTTTTTACAAAAAAGCAAAAGATTTCAAAGACGAGCAATGCTTTACAGAACAGGTGTGGATTTTGACCAAAAAACTTTACCTCAACCTCCCTATTTAATTGGCTTATGGCTTGGTGATGAAACGAAGAAAAAAACAGAAATTACCAATATAGATGAAGAAATAGTTAACTATATTAAATTATATGCGGAATTCAAGAAGATGAAAGTTACTTCTTGGGGTATTTCTCACACTCTTTCCACTGGACGATTCGGTAAAAAATTTGGAAGAAATGAATTTAAAAACTTTTTGAGAGATAATAAATTAAATGAAGAGAAACATATTCCTTTTGATTATAAAACATCTTCAAGATACGATCGTTTACAATTACTCGCAGGTTTAGTTGACAGTGATGGTGAATTACACGGAAATAGTTTTAATATTATTCAAAAATCGAACATCTTATCCGAAGATATTGTTTTTTTGTGTAGAAGTCTAGGTTTTGCTGCTTATTCAAAAAAATGCTTTAAAAGCTGGACATATAAAGGAATTGTGAAAACTGGAGAGTATAACAGGATTTCTATTATTGGAGATTTGAATGAAGTTCCTTGTAAATTATTGAGAAAAAAAACGACAATCTATAAATCAAACAGAAATCCTTTGAAAACATCGTTTTCCATAGAAAGTATTGGAAAAGGAGATTATTTTGGGTTTGAGATTTCAGGAGATGGCAGGTTTCTACTGGCAGATTTCACAGTTACGCATAACACTGCGGTGGTAAAAGAAACATTTGAATCTGCTGATCTAAATTGGAGATATTTTTCTGCATCTACAATGGACCCTTGGGTTGATTTTGTGGGCGCACCCCAAAAAGTAGAAAAAGATGGGGAAGTATATCTTGATTTGATTCGTCCATTGGATTTTCAACAAGATAAAGTAGAAGCCTTGTTTTTTGATGAATTTAATAGAAGTCCATCCAAAGTCAGAAACGCTGTGATGGAGTTGCTACAATTTAAGTCTATCAATGGTCATAAATTTCATAATCTCAAGTTGGTATGGGCAGCTATTAATCCAGAAGATGAAGAAGACGAATATGATGTAGAAAGGTTAGATCCGGCTCAAAAAGACCGTTTTCATGTTTGTGTGGACATGCCTTATGAACCGTCTTTGGATTACTTCGTAAGTAAATATGATAAGACAGCAGCAAGAGGGGCGGTTACATGGTGGAATAAACTTCCAGATGTAGTGAAAAAAGTTGTTAGCCCAAGACGTTTAGATTACGCTTTAGAATTTGCTTCAAAAAACGGTGATTTACGAGATGTATTACCTGCTCAATGTAACATTGGGGAATTAATGCAATGTTTGAAGTTCGGACCAATTGAAGATAAATTAAAAGAATTGTTTACGGTTCAATCTGTTGATGATTCTAGAGCGTTCTTGAATAATGAAAATAATTATAGTTCTTCAATTGAATGGATCATGAAGAAACAGGAAAGAATGTTATTCTTCCTTCCTTTGATTTCCAGAGAAAAATTAAACTCTTTAGTTGCTGAGTCACATACTCAGAAGAACAATAAACAGATGAAAACATACCGAAATCTAATTGATTTTATTGGTGAACATATAAATGATATACCTGAATTTGAATTATGTTTAAGAGAATTAGCAGATTCTTCTAAAAATAGAAGTCTGGCTACAACGGCTAAAGCTGTTTTATCTAAGAATTTGAATAAGGTCAATATAAGTGATGTTAAGATTGTCAACAAAAATTCTATCATCACATGGGCAGAGACGGCTAGAAGAATTTGCGAAGAGACTTCATCAACAACAATGAGGGCACAGGCAATACAATCTTGTCCTTATAAAGTTGGACAGAATTTTACAGATGAAGAATGTCATGCCGTTTTAAAGACTCTCAACACATTTGCTAAGAGATCACACGCTAATACAATTGAAGGTGATAATACGTTGCTGGGTTTGATTAAACGTACTGTTGAATCCATTAAAAATAATAATCCTGGGATGGATGACAGGGAAATTTTCCGTGTATTTATGAAAAATAAATTTAATTTAGTCAATAAAGTACGAAACACCAATAAAACAAGGAACCAATTTGGTGGAATCATATGAAGTACTTCGAAATATCAAATTTGTTAGAAGAGCATCACGCCTTATTTTACCAGATGTGGCAAATGGGTAAACCTATCTTAACTGATACAATATCTACAGCTTGTGTTTCCTTTGACAAAGAAACAGGTTCATTCTTTGAATATAGGTTTAATCCAGATTTCTGGAATTCACTTGATGACTATAATAAAGCTTTCGTGATTGCTCACGAATCATTACATGTCATTCTTCATCATGGTTCAAGAATAACCGATTGTGAAAATCCAAAATTAATGAATATGGCATTGGATGTAGTTGTTAATGAATCATTAATCAATAAATTCGGATTTGTAAAAGAGAAAATTTTAAATCACGAAAAGTATTGTTGGATGGATACTGTTTTCAAAGATAATAATGATGTTCTAGAAAATCAATCAATTGAGTATTATTATTCTAAGATTGAAGAGAAAATTGAACAGATGCAAAAAGATTCAGAGCAATCAGAAGGAGGGAAGGGTGAAAGCAGTGAAAGCAGTGAAACTCTTCAAACAGTAGATGACCATGATAGTTTGACTGATGATTTTAGTGAAATGATTGACAAAGTTAATAATGAATTAACAGATGATGAAAAAGAAAACCTGAAAGAATTTGTGGAAAAATTCTCAGAACAACCTGAGAAAGGAATTGGAGAATCGGGTGGTGGTGTCATTACTTTTGCGTCAAACATGAAAGTAAAACCCAAAAAGAAATGGGAAACCGTTATTAAAAAATGGTCCAAGAAATTTACTAGAACAGGTTCAGAAGAATCTGAACAATGGGTTAGACAAAATAGAAGATTCATGCAGTTTGATTCTAATATTATCTTGCCAAGTAATTATTATTATGATAAACCACTCGAAGGCAAGATAGAAGTTCATTTTTTCCAAGATACATCTGGCTCTTGTGCAGGATTTATAGATCGTTTCTTTGCTGCCGCTTTATCACTGCCTAAACAACGATTTGATATAAACTTACATTGTTTTGATACCAAAGTTTACAAAACTACCTTAGAAAGCAAAAAATTATATGGTTTTGGCGGTACTAGATTTGATATTATTGAGAGTCATATTCAAAATGAGATGAAAAAGAATAAATCTAAGTATCCTCAAGCTGTATTTGTGATTACTGATGGGATGGGCAATAAAGTTAATCCTCAGTTTCCAAAGAAATGGTATGTCTTTTTAAGTAGTGATTATGCTTCTTGCTTTCCAAAAGAATGTAATATCTTCAAATTAAAGGATTTTGAATAATGGGTAAACTTTCACCTTATATCAAAAAAGAGCATTGGAGACTAAGACATGAAAGACGTTTTCAAGATGCAATCAAATATAAAAGTTCATTGAAACGTTGGTGTGAAAATCGTGAATTAGAACTGGTTGTATCAGAAAATAATGAGATTTGGGGAATTAATCCACTTAAAATTAAGTGGATTCCCTATACTGGTTCTCTATTAATTGATAAAGTTGAATATCATGTTCATGATGTCCACGAAATAAAAGAATTAATAGATGTAGAATGTTTCAATAAAATTAAAGAATCGAACAAACACCCTCTTTTTATTGATTGTGATAAATTCAATATTAAATACAATCGATATAAAAAACGTATTACATTTGAAGATCATGCATCTCATTTGGCATGGATTAAAGAAAATGGTTTGGTTATAAAAAACAAACAAAAATCCAAGTATGCTATTAGTTGCAAGACTTTGAATGAATTAAGATATGTTGTATTGAAGTTTTTCTCTGTAAAGAAAACGGTATATCAATTATTATATGAATCTGAACTCGGTTTTTGTGTTATGTGTAATAATGCATTTACAGATAAAAGATTACATCAATGTAATGTTCCTACGATAAATAGGTACTTCCCTAGTCTTGGTGAAGTCAAAGAAAAGAATCCTAATATTATTTGGAAAGAATTATGTAATTGTTGTGCAAGGCATTTTGTGAGAGAAAGGTCTTATTTGTTGATCGCAGAAAGTCGATATAAGTAGCTTTTTGCTTAACATTGGTCAAAACTAGACTACATTTTAATCAGAGATAAACAAATGCCTTCTATCCAATATGGAACTATCCCAGCTTTTTTCAAATCATACGATATAGCCATCATTTACATCAAATGTTTTGAATTGTTGTTAGAGGATAACGATTACAGTCTTGATGATTGTAATACTGAATTCTCAGTACCTGATTTAAGTAAAACTATAAACAAACAAGAGTTTTTCGAGCATGTTCATAAAGGTGATAGAGTACGTGCTAGTTTCAAGACTGGTTTCTTAGATGTGATTTCTGATAAAGAAGTTATAAAGATGGTAAATGCTCAACCTACAGAACTTGCAGAAGGATTAATCTCTAATCCTATAACTACAGGTTGGGTAGTTCACATTAAAGAAAGTAATATAATGAAGAATTGGACTAGACATAATTTCGAAGTAAGTGGGGAGTCTTATTGGGAATGGACATCTGGACAACGATGGAAACGTAAATTTGATGATGGAACAAAGTTGTGGGGATGGAATCACCTAACAATGGATTTCGATTTTTGTGTATCTTATCACTTCAGTCAATCAACAAGCAATTATTGGCTAGTTAGTAGTTATTGTAATTCTAATCCAAAAGACAGGTTATCTTGTTATGAGATAAAGGCAATTGCTCCTACTAGGAAAGAAGCAATTAGACGTTTTCGTTCAAAGATGGAATCAACTAAACAAATGCTTGGAAATTTTAATCTCAAAAAGATTGAATCATGAATAATTGGGGATATTACGAAGATGGCATTATAGGTAATTATTTTAAATGGGCAATTGATAGTAGAGTGAAGTATAGATTTGATTCTGGAAAGAAGATATGGGTCTTTGTGAATTTTCAAACTAAAATGGAATTAAGAATCTTCTTTCGTGTAGATACACCTACTGGTGATTATTGGGAGATGATTTATCGTCCTTTTAATAATAGAAGCTGGGGAATTCATGAAACAGCCAACAGTAAGAAAGAAGTTTTTAAACGATTTAGATATAAATACGCCAAAACAATAAAGAAGATAACAATATTATATGAAAATTGAGTCAGTTAAACAAATGTTGCAAAATTTTAAGCAGGTTAGATTGTTATGACAGATTGGGAACATCACAATAATACTATTAATTGTTATTCCAAATGGAGTTCTACTAATAGAATATATTATAGATTTAGGGAAGGTCTAAAAGTTTGGATATGGTTTGATTCTCACAAAGAAACAGAGTTAAGATTTGTTTATCAACCAAATACAATTCCAGATAATCATTGGGAAGTTAGTTATAAATCATTGAATGGAACTGTTCCTTTAATTTATGTAAATGCAAGCACCAAAAAAGAAGCTTTTAAACGAATAAGGAAGGCTATCGGTAAAACAATAAAGAAGATAACAATATTATATGAAAATTGAATATGAAAACAAAATAGCTACAATCGAAGATATACAGGTTTGGAAATTACCTAATGGCTATTACTTTCAATTTCAAACAAAAGAAAAATACGTTTCGATTTCACTAACTATCAGAGATGGATTACTCACAGCTTATATCTATGATGACAAAACGGAATTAATTGGTGGGCACTTAACAACAATCAACATAGAAAACAGTCAATTCACAAGCGATATGATAGTATCAGTTGTTTCTAATGTTACAAGATATGGTACTTCTATTATTGTGCTAGAAGATAATTTAATTCCCTTAGATGTTTTTTCTGTAGAAAAATAATAAAAATAGCTTAACATTATTCTATAATTGAGTAAAATCAGAGATATGATCCAGTTCCACACCTTAGTTTTACTAGAATCAAAAAATGACTATATGTATAACCACTTTGAAGACTACTTCTATTTTGACTGAAGGTCTAATACAAGACTTAATTAATTCTAAGAAACAAAATATTGATGGTGTTCTGTTTCTTGATTGTTTAGATGCTAAAGTTTCCTCTAAATCGAAAGTTAATAAAAATGGCTAAGAAAAAATCCGCCAGTACAGCATCAAACCTTATCTTGAGTGATGAGTTGATCCAAGCAAATCTTGCTATTGATATGAACGATGTGATTAACATCGCTCTAAGTCGTTCTGAGGAATTTATCAATAGATAACTTAATTCTTATAAAGAACAGGTTAATTCTATCACTGAAGATGTCAAATCTTTACAACAAAAAATTGATTTAGAGTGTAAAGAATTATCTTCTTCTCAAAACACGAAAGAATATCAGGCAATTGTTGACAATTTAAACAAAGTGTCAGATAAAGAATATAGTTTTGGTTGTGAGACAAAACAAGTGCATTATGATTCTTTGATTGAAGAAGGTGTTAAGTACACAATGCGAATAGTTTGCTCTCAAGGATTTAATGTCATCGCCATTGTAAATCAAGTGAAACTTAATGCACCACTAAAGAAATTGGTCCAAGAACTTCTTTCTATACAAGAAAGCCTTCAATCGGCTCAAAAAGAAGCGCTTGTTTGGAAAAGAAAACTTTCAAAATTGCCTGCCTTGGAACGTCAATATCGTGCAAAGGTTGCTGAAGCTAAACTTTCACAAACAGAAGAAGGACGAAGCATTGTTGAAAATCTAATTAATTCAGTGGAGAATTCTGTCCTCAAATTAAATTAAAATGAAAAAACTCTTAGCTATAAAAGAATTACCTAAAAAGAATTACAAATGTGAATTTTGTGGTCAAACAGAAGTTGTAGAAATTTATGAAGTAGTAAGTCCTAAACTTGGCAGTTATTATGATATTATTTTTGATGGAACCAAGTTCTGTTGTGATAATCAATTACATGATGTCACTGGACTGAGATTCGAACCAGCCATGAATCATGAAAAAATTTCAAAATGGATTGACACTTTTATCGAAGTTAGTGATCTAAAAATCAAAATTAATTTTTGAAACATCTTGATTTGAGTTAGTCTAGTCATTAACTTACCTTTTTAGGAGATTTCAATGAAAAAAACAGTTTTTGTGCTTCGTGGACCATCTGGCAGTGGGAAAAGTTCTTATTGTCAACAATTTCTAAATGATGCTAAGATTTGCTCGTCTGACCATTTTCATATGGTTGATGGAGTTTATGTCTTTAAACAAGCAAATCTTAATCCTGCTCATAGTGCATGTTTTAATAACTTCATGCATTTAGTTTACAAAGATGAATTGAAGATCGTTGTGGACAATACGAACATCAAAAGATGGGAATATCAAAACTATATTGATCTAGCTTTGATGGAAGGTTACAATATTCAGATAATCGAATTCATGCCTGGAACTTTACAAGAGATCAAGCAAGTTATTTCTAGAAATATTCATGACGTTCCCTCTGATATTGTCATGAAAATGATTTTATCTTTCGAAGAAGATGATCGGTTCGAAGTTAAACAAGGATTTACAAGTGTCTAATATGCAATTAAAAGAAGTTAAGGATATTTTGTCAAATATTAATTCGGCTCCTTCTGGGATAAGAATGAGTACTGATAATGATTATGAATTTCAAGTAAAGGAGATAAACGACGATGATGAATCTGTAAATGGATTTCTAATTCGTTGTGGTTTCTGGCGACCAGATACCTTTACAGGCGAAATGGGTCAAGGTTGGGGACGATGGAATCATGTGCCAAGGATTGCAGGTGAAAAAGGTGTAGTAATGACTGCTTATGTTGCAATTAAATTAATTGTTGAACATGAAATGATGGAAGCTTTTGAATACAAAAAAGTAAAACTTGTCAATCCCCACAAATCTTTATCACAATTAGCTCATCCCAAGTTTTTTAATTAAGGTTATGGTGTTTAATTATGAATAAACAAATTACACTCTCTGATGGATCAAAAGAATGGTATCAAAATGGACTACTACACAGAGACAATGATTTACCAGCAAGAATCTATCCTGGTGGAGAACAACAATGGTACCAACAATGGTACCAACAATGGTACCAAAATGGTAAAATTGTTAAGCGTAATTAAATGGGCGTTTCTTTCGAAGTTTTGAAAAAACAATATTTAAAATTATCAATAGAAGTTGATAAAGAGATATTACTAGAATTATCTTCTAGATTCACAGGACCAGAACAAAAATGGCGTACTTCAACAGGATTATCAATTGAATTAAATGAAATTGATATAATTATTGAGAATCTTCAAAATATAAAGAAAGCTATGCATGGTTCTTGGGTGTGTCAACTACCCCGACCCTAAAGAGGTTTGAGTCGGAATACCGACCCAAACTTTCTACGAAAGTAGGGCTTCCTGCTCGCTCTTAGGTGAAGGCTGTAAACAAATTAATCCAATAACTACAAAATATTGTTTAGATTGCGAGGCGGATAAGTGATTCAACAAATTTCAGGCGCATTATTAGCAGTTTTTGTTTATTTTATTATAATATTCGTTTCTAGGTTAGTTTCTGGATGAATTTACAAGCTTGTAAGAAAATCTGTGGTCAATGTCCTTTTAAAAAAAGTTCATTAAAAGGTTGGTTGGGAGATTTAACTGTCGAACAAACATTAGAAGTTCAACAATATGAAGGCTTGTTCCCATGTCATATGAAACGTAAAGGTTCAACAGAAGATATAGTTGATAAAACCATATCTGGCGAAATCCCTATTTGTCGTGGATTCTTAATTAGTGCAAATAAATCATATAAGTTATTTGGAAGCAATCCCGAAACTGGTCAATCATTAAGAAAACTGCAACAAAGTTTCGTTTCATCCCCTTCAGAATTAGATTCTGTTTTGGATAGACAAGAATTCTTACTTCATCATAGTTAAACAATGAAAATATATGTTTCGCAAGATTGTCCCGTTAATTGGCAGCAAGAAGGAATTTGGACTGATATTGAAGTCTACAAGTTCTGGAAGGCTGGGAACGATTTTAAGGACATTTATGAATACATCGTAGAAAATCCCAAAGATTGCATTAAAGTCGTTCATACGTCAAATGTGAGCGTTTTAAACTACTTTGATGACGAAGAGGCTATTGAATCGTTTTATTCCCTCCAAATATAGAGGTTGTAGAGGATTTGGGTAATAATTGGTTTGTTTATAAAATGGAAATCATTGGAGAGGAAAAATATTTCAAAGCCTGTTTCATGTCTCATAGGCTGGCTATCACTGAGATTTCTTCCCCTAAACCATCCGTGGAATATTATTTGGAGTAAAAAACAATTTTAGACAATAAATAAATGAATGAACACGTATTTATTGTTAGGCGCAAAAAGAAGTGGTAATCATTTATTAATTAATTGGATATTAAGTCATTTTAAATCTTATTATTTTGTCAATAATTGTTTTCCTTATAAAATCAAAAGCGAAAAAAAGTTATTTAATCTTATAGAATATTTACCATCATTGAACAATAATGTCAATTTATTATCCTTTGAGTTTCCACAATACTTTACTGAGAATATATCTAAAAACAAACTACTAGAAATCGACCAAAGTATTAAATTTCTATTTATAGCTAGAGATCCATTGAATTGGATCTCTAGCTATTTGCATAAACACACAGATAAAAATATTATAAGTTTCGAATATGTTAAAGAATTATATTTAAACAATGGAGATGAATACTGGAATATTTGGTTGGAATGTTATAACTTATGGGAAAAATCAGAAGTTCCTATAAATTACAATAAATTTGTTTGTTGTAAGGAATATAGAATGTCATGTGCCAATGACATAGGAATTGATTTTGATGAAATCGTAGATAATAAAGTGATTCAGACTTTGTGGAATTATAAAGAGTTGGGCAATATTCCTTCTTCTTTTGATTCTAAAATGTTAATTGATAAAAAAATACTCAATGGTCAGCTTGACGTATTTAATAGATATAAAAAAATTTCAAATTTATTTAAACTAAAACCAATACCAAAAGATGTTATTGTAGCCATAGAAAATCATTGGAGCGACTTAAAATATGATATATAACAGTTCTACAAAAACTTTTCCGTTAGCTTTTCACTTTCCAGGAAAACACAAACATAATTTATTTGATAAAGTCAAAAAGATTAAAAATTATATTGATCGGTGTGAAGATTTAGAGATATTAACTTGGAACACATATAAAGAAAAATCCTTGTTAGAGAATTATTGCTATTGTACAGTATTAGGTTGTGGATTTAAAAATTGGAACAATACCGATAAAATAGTTTGTTGTTGTGACCATATTGATAATATTTCGACTAATTATATTATTGGGTTTGATGGTTTTGATGTTATTCCTATTGATGTGGAAGGTATCGTTAGACGATTTGAAAAGATGAATTGCGAAATGTTATTTTCTTCTGATAAAGTTTATTTCCCTTGTGGTTTTGATAAAATAACTAAAAACTGGAAAGAATTTCAAATCAAAACATCAGATGGCGTTTATAATTTTTTGAATGGAGGTGCTTGGATAGCTAAAAGTGATTTTTTCAAAACTTTCTTTCGAGAATGTTTATCAAAAATACAAATAATCAAAAAATTAGTATTGGAAAATAAATTACCTTCTATCATGCCTCCTTTCAACATCAACAATGTAACTTTTGTGCCTAAGAAACCACCGTATTTAAGTGAACAAATGATTTTGAATTGTGTCTATAAAGAATTTTATCCAAGAGTTAAAATAGATAATAATTGTGAAATATTTCAAACTTTAAACAACCAAGAAAATAACGTGGATTTTTTAATAAAACTATTATGATTTCAAACAAACATAAAGTCATTTTTGTACATATAAACAAGACAGGTGGAACTAGTATAGAAAGCTTGTTTTCGGATAAATCTCTATGTTCGGATCAACAAAGCTTAAAAGAAATTAAATGTAAAATCCCAGAAAAAAAATGGGATGATTTTTTTAAGTTTTCTTTTGTTAGAAATCCATGGGATAGAATGGTTTCCGAATATTTCTTCAGAAAAGAATCTCATAAAGTTAATCCAAAGTATTGGCATTGTCCCAAGAACCTAAGAATTGATTTAAATATATCTTTTAAAGAGTGGTTGCTTGAAGATCATGATGAACCTCATTCTGAATTTCTAAGATTTCAATCTCAAATTAATTGGTTGATTGATGATAATAACAAAATAGCGGTTGATTTTATAGGAAGATTTGAAAATTTAGAAAAAGATATAAAACATGTAACAGATTCATTGAGTATAAATATTAATTTTCCTCATTTCAATAAAATGAATCGCAATCATTATTCTTTATACTATGATAAAGATACTATAGAAATAGTTAGAAAAAGACACCAAGAAGATATTGATTTGTTTAAGTATAAATTTCAAAATAAATATTTACTATGATTAAAGAAGACATTAGATATATTCCCAAGGATAGAATGAGTAACGTAGAAGTTCATGTTGCTCATGGTTGTAATTTGAAATGTGAAAGTTGTTCACATTATTCGAATCACGGTCACACAGGTATTTTAAGTGTCAACGAAATTGTAGAAATGATGAAACCGTGGAGCGAGAAAATAAAACCCAAATGGTTATCATTGATGGGAGGTGAACCGACTCTTAATAAAAATTTAGTGGAAATAGCTCAAGAAACATCAGCTATTTGGAAAGATACGAAAATAAGAATAATCAGTAATGGGTTCTTTTTATACAGATTTCCAGATCTACCATCGGTTTTAAAAGCCAACAACATTCAACTAAGAGTTTCTATTCACCATTCAGGAGATAAATATCAAGAAGAATTTAAAAAAATAAATAAGTTATTGCAAGAATGGAAGTCTTATGGTGTTGAAGTTGTAATTAAAGAAGATTACAAAGGTTGGTTACGAGTATATAAAGGGTTCGGAGATCAGATGATGCCTTTTGAAGATAACAATTCGAAACAGAGTTGGGGTAATTGTGGTGTCAAATGGTGTAAACAACTTTTTATGGGCAAACTATGGAAATGTCCAAATTTAGCATACTTACAGATGCAAGATAAGAAATTTAATTTGGATTCAAAATGGGATAAGTATTTAACTTATCGTGAAGGAGACTATGATGGTCAAGCAATAGGACCAAAATCTTCATACCAACAAATTAAAATGTTTTACGAAACAGAAGAGATTAAACATTGTGCAATGTGTCCTGCAAGCGGTACTGCTAATAAATTCAAATTACCTTGTCCTTTACCTTCATCTAATTTAGTACAGATAACAAAAAAATGAAATCATTGAATATAATAACCTATTGTTCCTCTAATTATAAAAAGTATTAGATTTGATGATGCCTTCATGGTTAAAATATTATCAATCCGAACAAGTGCATATATACACAGATGAAAAATCCAATTTCTATGAAAATGTAAATCAAACTTCATTATTTTCTAAATCAAATGATTGGAAAATAAATTGTAAAAGAAAAATGAAGTGTATTAAACATCATATTGATAATACAGATCATGAAAATTTTGTTTACATAGATACCGATTGTTATATTTTAAATCCTATTGATGATGCCTTTTTGAAAAGTTATACAATAGGTGTAACTAGATTCGAAGATCAAGATAAATCTCTTAGTTCAGGAGTTATATTTTTTCAACGAGACGATAGCTTGAAAATTTTGATTGAACAATGGGATAAAGAGATGAATGCTTTGAGCAATTTACACCTTGCAGAACAGCAATCTTTACATAATATTTGTGTTAGAAATTTAGAAAAGATTCACAACCTTTCTCCTATTTATAATAACTTTGTTAAGTATGAAACGCCTTTTAATCAAGATGAAGATGAATTAAAATGGATTGAATTAGCTTCTAAAGATCCTAAAGTTTTACATTTTTACGGAATTACAAGAAATAGATTTATAAATATAAATAAGCTTATTAATAAGATAGTTAATTGAGATTTTAGATATAATGAAAATAGCGTTATTGGATTGTTCAAACAAAGAATATTCAGAAATTAGAAGATTGTCTAGTCCTTCTAAAATTAAGTATTGTGAATTACATGGTTATAAAGCTATTTTCGATACAGAAACTACATCAGATAGATTCCCTACATGGAATAAAATATTATCATTAAGAAAACATTTATACCAATATGACTACATTTGTTTTTTAGATACTGATATTTTTGTAATGAATATTGATATTAAAATAGAAGACCAAATAGAAGACCAAATAGAAGACAAGAATATTTATATTAGCACTATGCCAGATTTTAACAATGGTAAAGAAACTCATTTATCTACTAGTGCTTTTATAATTAAAAATTCTCCTTGGTCTAAGGATTTTTTAGATCATTTATGGAACACGACTGATTTTTTAAATACCTATTACCCACCAGACAAGGTGGAAACTTTATCTACAAGAGGTTTTGGTGGAATTTATCATGAGCAATCAGCTTTTAGTTATTTGTATGATATTTCATCGGAAGTTAGAAAAAATGTGAAGATAATGCCATTTTGTTGGTTTAATCATAGAGAAGTTAATTACAGTCAAGGTGATTTTTTGATTCATTTTGCAAGACAAAAAGATAAATTAAAAAGAATGAAAAACTTTTACGGTAACAATTTGATTAAATTTTTATAAATGGTTTAAACAAGTGTTTAATATTGTCTTTATTTATGTTTTGAACAAGATTGCAATCATTAGGATAATACAATGTTTTATTTTTTGTAGCCATACCTTCATTAGGTCTTGTTTTTATCAAAGATTTTTTATCAAAAGCCCCAATTATGCTTAACATTGAATCAACTCCTATATAAAATAATCCTTTTTTTGTAATTTCTATCGCATCATATATAGTTGTTTTATTATTTAGGTTAATTAAATTTTCATGTTCTGGTACATCACAGTCTACTCCAAGTACTACAGCTTTAATGTTAAAACATTTACTATAATTTAATATTAATTTCCATTCATTATTTGTAAGTTTTCTGTAATTCCACTTTTCGGTAGCATTTATAGTGTATGGACATATCACGAAATAATAATTAGGCAAATTGAATTTCGTGATATTAGATAATTTTGTGTTAATGAAATAAGAGTTTTTTGCATTTTTATATCTATATTTTCTTTTATTAATTACATTATTTACAAAATCAACATTATATTTATTTTTTTTTAAATAATCAATAATACAAGATCTAAACTGAACAGTTTTATCTTTACTGCCTAAACAATCCCAAAAATATCTATAATTAGTTATATTTTTGTAATTTAGAAAAAAATCTTGATATAATTCTGGTCTATAACCTAATTGATACACTGTTGTGATTTTATTTTTTTCATATTCTGACAAGAAAAAGTCTAGAGCAATAAAATCTCCGTACCCTCCGTAGATAATTGATATTTGTTCTTTAGAGTCATTTATTAAATATCTTTTGAGTTTAGATATTATTTTGTTTTTTTCTGAATGCAAAAGTATGCACCTCTTGACGACCTAGTGAAGTTTCGATTTGGTTATTATCAATAAGATCAAATCCATTATTGTTCATTAATGTAATAAATCCAATTGTTGAAGTGTATAAAAAATGTTCATTAGGTCTCCAGTGTTTCCAAGAAATAATCTCATTTTTAAATTTGCTCCAATCATGATTCCATACTGGTATAGTTATAAAAACCATAGCATTAGGTTTAATTTTATTTAATATCGTATTAGGGCATTTAAAATGTTCTAGTACATCGAAAAAACATATATTATTATATAATTCCCATTTTTCGTCAAATCTTTTACCTAATCTATTTTTAGTTAGTGGATTAACATCGTATCCAAACCATCTAATATTACTATCCATTACTAATTGTCCGTAACCAGTGCCTACATCTATTATCTCTCCATCTGTACTAAAACATTCTACATAACATCTTCTAAAATTGTTTAATTTTACACCAATTTCAGAATATGATCGCTCTTTATAATTTTCAAAATATTCACTTTCGTAATCTATAATTCCTTTTGTGTTGTGAATACAACATTCTTTATTTAATTCAATAAAATCATTATTTTTCATGATTATCCTTTTTAGTTAAAATAAAATCGACAAAATTTTGTTTAAGTTGAATACTAGGAAAAACACCGTTAGTTTCAAAAATAAAATTTAATTCATGTCGAAGTATTTTATTTTTAGAAAAATAATTTTCTAGTTCCTGTTTATGAATTTCTTCTTCAATTACATTTAATTGTGATTGTTCAAAGTATTCACGATAAGTTTTAATAGGAAATAAAACTTTATTTTTTACTTGAGAATCAGATAATTTTTTGTATTCTTTTTCATTGAGAAATAAATGAGCAAATGCTTTATTTATCTTTTTATAAACGTGACCACCATGACGAGAAGACCAAGGGTGACATCTCATGTATATTTTACCATCATTTTTTAGCAGATTTCTCATTTCGTGTAAAACGGTTACTGGATCATCTACATGATCAATAACATCAAAAGCTAAGATAATATCAAATTTTTTACCTTTAAGTTCATTAATAGATGTGTATAAATTTAAATTGTTGAAACTTTGAAAATTGTCTACAATATCGTATCCATATGCCTCATTTGTGTATTGACTCATTTTTTTAACTACATGACCTTCTCCACATCCAAAATCTAAGAAATTAATGTTTTTAATATTGTTTTCATCAAATAATAAATTAATAATATTTTCTGCTCTTTCTAGTTTTTCTTCCTGGTTAGTATTATTTATGATCATTTCGTCAGGAATTGCTTGAGGCCAATCGTCTGATTCTAGCATCGTTTTTATTTTTTGATATCTCAAGTCATCATTAAATTCTATTTTCTTATCAAATTCTTTTTTTACATCTTCAACGTCTTGTACTAAACGCTTTAAATCAATTAGTATTTTGTTTATTTTATCTTCCACAATTCACCTTGGTCAGTTCCTGTGTTTATTACCTAATTATATAGTGTTTGGGGTTTTATCATTTAAACTTAATTAAAAAATAAAATTTCCAAGAAAAGCTGAAACATCTACCTATAAAATAGTCTATACTACAGAAAATCTCTCGCTAAAAGGAAAAACATGAACATTAACCTTGTCACCTTTACCGGAGCCGATGATGGTTCCAATCCAAAAAATCTATTCAAATTATCAAAACAGTTCCCATTTATCGAATGGGGAATTCTATTATCTCAAAGAGCAGAAGGAAATAAACGTTTCCCTTCTAAAGAATGGCAAAATCAACTCTGTGAACTAATAAATCAAAATTCCATCACGAAACAATCACCACTTAATTTATCAGGACATTTATGTGGTAAATGGGTTAGAGATATTTGCGCAGGTTCATGGGAGTTTCTAAACGAAATTCCTGAAATATCAAGGCATTTTCAGAGGTTTCAGCTTAACTTTCACGCATATTTGCATAAAATTAAGGATGTCGATCTCTTCTTGGAAGGCTTTCAAGACCCAAGACTCAAAAACAAACAGTTTATATTCCAACTCAATGATGTAAATGACAAAATATTAGATATCGCCCAAGAAAATGGAATTAATGCCGTTGGATTGTTTGATCAATCTGGTGGTGTGGGTATCCTGCCTGATTCATGGCCGAAACCTAGAAAGGAATTGTGTGGGTTTGCTGGTGGTCTAGGTCCAGATAACCTAAAAGAACAATTGAAATTGATTCAACAACAAGTTGGAAATCAAGAAATTTGGATTGATATGGAAACTCTTATCAGAAATGAAGATGATGAGTTTGATTTTAACAAATGCCAACAATGTGCCGAGATAGTTTTAAATGGATGATGCTAAACAACGTGCCGATGAATTCATTAAAGATATAGTCGAAGTTTGCAAGAAACATCGAGTTTTAATCAGAAATGAAGAATTCGAAGAATTCCCTGAAAACAAAGATTATAATTTCTTTGTGGAACTTGATGAATTAAAAGAATCTATTGAAATGGAAGTTTGGAACATAATTCACACAGAAAGTAGAAATCATGAATAATCAAATAATACACAATTATAATGAAAATGAAGGCTTTGTTTTGTCTCAAAGCAATAAACATTATGATCTATGGGAACTTACAGATGATTTCAATAAATTAATGGAATCAGATGATGTTATCATTCCAGATGATGATGTTAAATTGCAGTTCTTGGCAAAATTTCCTGATGAAGGAATACAAACACATCTTCATTTTGGGGAAATATCAAAAGCACAAGGATATGTCAAATACGTACATCAGGTGTATGTATCGAAAAAGTGTTGTCAAAACTAATAAACAAATAAAAAATAACCATGAAAACAAACATCAATTCGTTTCTGAATTATTCAAATGGATGGATGAAGAAATTAAAGTACCAAAACCAAAGTCTTATAAACTAAAAAACCTCACTACTGATTGGATTGTTTAAATGCCATTACTAAAAGCTACCTCTAATGGTGTAGTCACTGATATAGAATTACCAGCAGATCAAAAACTGTTAGCAATTGTTCATCAAAATGGAATCAAGGTAGACGTTCCTGAATATGTTAGAATCGATTGTAGAAAAACAATCAAAACCATGGAACAAATGAATCAAAAACAATGGGAATGGATATCTCAAGCAGATATCTTCAAAAACCTATTTAATATCGTTTTTCATGATATCACACTTCCTAATAATATCAATGACTTAAACGAAGAAGATATGGGTGTTGTTCATGTAGTAGGAATGATCGTTCTAGGTTGTGAAGCCTGTTTCGAAAGCAAAAGCTGTTTCTTTGTGAATCCAGAAACCTTTCTGCATCCAAAAGCAGAACAACGAATCATTAGCATGTTTAATAAAATGCTTGAAATGTGTGGTTCATCAGGTGTTGTTGTCGATGCAGACGGTAATGAAACCAAAGTAGAGAAAATCAAGTATGAAACCACCCCTGAATTAGTAATTAAATGGCTACAAGCCAATCAGGCTGATAAGAATTTTGTTAGCTATCAAAACAAACCATACAGTTATAGTGATTGTATCCCTGAAGTAGAAAATAAAACAACCTTAGGACTGCAAGTCATCGATCTATTCTCTAATCTGTATAATCAATAATGTATTTAGCTTTTGTCAACGATCAATTAGATTATAGAATTGTTGAAATTAACAATGAAGATAATAATCTAACTGAGATAGGTGATGAACTTTGTGCTGAAAATGAATTGTATTGGTTTTTTGACAATAAACCAATACTTATCAAGGAAGCATTGGAAGACAAAAAGTTAAAATTAAATACTTTAGGTCATCATGTCAATATGTGCATGTTGACTCTTGAAAAACTATCACCGGATTTCATGAAAAGACTTATTGATCGAGATAGAACCAGTAGATTATGTTCTTTAATTGCTAATACATTCATTCCTGTTGATGAACCTTCTTTTAACAACAATATGTTAACATGCTACAATTGCGGAAAAAGGCTAGAAGCTATTATTGATGAAAAACAAAAAGAAATATTGATTATAGTTCCGAAACATTATAGTGAAGAAAATACTTCAGTTGATATTACATCAAAAGAAGTGAGATGCATTGCAGAGGAAATAGATAAATTAAAATGCTTCAGTTCCACTATAAAGGTGGAATCTGGACAATTAATTTTTGTTAATTACTTCGATAACGATAAAATCGAAGATTGTCCAGATGAACTACAATATAATAACGAGTACTCTCTAGATGTTTTGCTGGGAAGATATAATAGAACAAAATACTTAGCAGATCAAAATGTAGGTTTCGGACAAATGGGGAATATGAGTTTATCTGTCTGGAAAAGGAAAGATGGAAAAGAAGTTCTTCTGACTGATCCTTATATGTTTGAAGAAAAACCAGATAAAGAATTTCAAACAAATTATACCCATTTAGGCATAATTTGCCTTGCAATGTGGCGTTGGATGTGTGCAGATCGATCCGTCTTGGATTCACTCGACATCCAATACGATGTAAAAGAAGAACCATCAAATGATTATGAAGAGGTCATTCAGGCCAATGTTATTCCTGGTGAATGGTCTGTGGAACATTATTATCGTTTAGATGAATGTGAAGATGATATTTACGCCCGCTTGAACTTATTGGAGAATTGAATGAGTACTAAAATTTATAATGGCTTTCGGATTCCTCACATTGATCTCTTCGAATTAATGGATCAATTGAAAGTGCTTCAGGTTAAATTAGAAGCACTTAGACTGAAGAAGCTTTCTGAGAAAGTCGCCATGATGACCTGTAAATTTATAGATATGAATAAAGCGGGAATACCGTTGAATGAAAGCATTGTCTCGGAATTCAAAATAGATGGATCATTTTGTCCGTTTATGAAAGTAAACAACTTTGTGAGGAGAGAAACCGAAAATATGAAGAAAACTGGTATCAGGAATCCAGAATTCGATTTTGAATTCGATGTATCATTATTTACTACTAAGGATTGGGTGTTGATGATTACTTTCTTTGATAATAAGTTTGGATATGATAAAATCTGGAATGAATTACCAAACTTGGAAGAATATGGTTATTGGAATAACACCGATAGATTAGATGATGTTACAGATGAAGAATGGGACGAAAGAGGCAAATTATGGGATTCTGTTTTGGGCAACAGTGCAGTTGCTCAAAATTCATTTACTTTCGAATTCTTGTCAAAATCAATTCCTTATATTCTAGTTGATGATATTTTGAATCATATGCCAACTGTTGAAAAGAGAGTTAATTCAGTGTGTAATAGGCTAGAACTTTTTCAAGAACATTGTAGTGACAGGGAATTCGAACACGTTTATGATTTATTTAAAGCATCGCACGAATGGAGTCAAAATGAAGGAAAAATAATTGTCGATGCAGAGAAAGAAAGAATTAGATCATTGATCGATGTTGATATCACCAAAGAAATGTTACTTGAGGATGTAAATGTTACTTGAATGTCCGATTTGTCAACTACCCCGACCCTAAAGAGGTCGGGGTTTGTCATTCCAACTCTAAGCAACCTTTAACAGATCACTTAGCGGACGACTATAGGTTGATTGATGCAACCCTTTAATTCTTATATTTTTTGCAGCCTTTTCTTGCCGATTTCATCTGTCAGTAATTTGATTTTTACAATTTTTTTCATACTATATTATATAGTACGAGTTATTGAAATTTACTCAATATTAAATTATTTTTTATTTTGTCCTATTGCTCGCATTCCTCCCCCGACCCTAAAGAGGTTTGAGTCGGAATACCGACCCAAACTTTCTACGAAAGTAGGGGCTTCCTGCTCGCTCTTATGTGAAGAAAAAGGTGCCTCTGGTGTTTGTGATAAATGCAAACATATTAAGGACAAATTTAATAGTTTGAAGCATAGTCTCTATGATGCTGAAAATAAAGCAGAGAGAATATCTAATGCTGTCATGGAACTTATGAAAAATAAAGCATTAGATAAGAATTTAGATCTTACTGAATTGTTGGATGCCGTTGAATTCAAAGATAATGATCCAGATAAATGGCATGAAGAATTCATGGTTGATCTTGCGGTTATTTGCGAAGCTACGGATTTATTTCGAAGTAAACGTAGTAATGGTAATAATGTAGAAAAACAATTATCTGTGTTGAAAAAAGCTTGTGTTAGATGTTTGGATTTTCATGATTGGAATGATAAAGGGCAATATCCATTAGACTTATCTCCTAAAGATTTATTAAAAACCAATACCTTGTTTAACTATTTCGTAAATATACTAATTGTAATATTGAGCCTATTAATAATCATCACTCTTATTAAGAATCTATTATGAACTTAACTTTTGAGACTAATTTTCTAGTACTTCCAAAACATGCTAATCATCATTTTCCATTGATGTTTGGTGGTGAATTTTTTTCTGAAATGGATTTATGTGCCGTTTCTTGTGTAGAAAGGTTCTTGAAGGATTCACCTACATGCACTTCTGCAATCACTCATAAGTTTACAGGAGAATTTCTCAAACCACCTTATGTTGGAGATCTTATATATCTCGAAGCAGAAATACTAGAAACTAGAAACAAATCAATTCGTTTGAATGTAACTGCAAAACGTGATGAAAATGATGTATTGGCGAAAGTAGAATTTGTTTATATATCAATAAAAAATGCTGATACAGTCAAAGATAAACCAGAGTTTCTTCCTTATGAAAACCATAAAATCCAGATAAATTAAAAATTCTCTGAAACATTTCCGTTTGAGTTAGTCTATTAATTGCCCAAGAGTGAGAATAATGATTAAATCCAAAGAAGATCTTTATGCTATTTTTTATAATTCAGACAAATTACGTTATTCGAAAGTTACTGATTACAAATTTTTAGGCTCTGCTATTGCAGAGCAATATAAATTAAAATCTACACCAAGAATTACAACTAAGACGGTTTGGAAAGATATCAAAGACTATAGTAAAGGAGTTATTACTTACCCTTTCACCCAACAAGAATTATGTGTTTTTTTAAATATTGAAGAAAATCAATTATGAGGTAGTTTTTACATGGATGCTTTAATATTAAATCTAAAAAATGCAGTGACTAATACTGTTCGTGGATTCAGAGGTTCTTTTGAGAAAAATGTTGCTCAAAAGTTAATCTCTGAATTTTTGTTTTGTTTTGTCAACAAAACTGATTTAACCCAAGAAGATACAGACTTGGCTTTAAGTTTCGCTAATAAATATGCCGACGATTTATTTAAGGCAGATTGGGATTATGAGATTTATGAAGTATTTGAACAATTTGTTACATATACTGCCAGAGACCTTGTGTATGGTCGATGTTTAAAAGCTAGTGGATTAATAGTCGCTGCTAAACTTAAATTTCATTATCCAAATGAAACTGGAAAAATATATTGTGTAGAATCTGATCGATTTATAGATCCTTTTGATGACTCAGAAGAATACTACTCCAAATACAGAATGTATTTCCCAGATGATGAAGTGTACTTCAGACCTAAAGATGATGAATCTAGCAATGTGTATTATCATCATTATAATTGTCCTGAACCTGTTGTTTTAAGAAGAAATACTGTCGAAAATAAAATTTACCAAGATAGAAAGGGGTTTGTGCCGTGGATAAGATACGAAAAATTTTACCAATAATTATTGTCTTTTCTGGTTGTCAATTCAACAAAACATATAAAGTTCACTTCAAGTCTGGTTGTGAAGGAAAAATGGTCAAACAATGTAGTTTTAAAGGACAGTATTTGATTATTGAGTTTGTTGATGGTCAAGAATTGATAGTGGAATCTGATTATGTGCCAAACGTAAAATTAAAGTAAACTATGAATGAACTTGAAATACAAACTTTAAATGACTCAACCTTAAAAAATGACATAATAGTTGTTGATTTTATTGATGGAACAGAACATCATTATCAAAATGAATTATTACACAGAGACAATGATCAACCAGCAGTAATAGATAATGGAACAAAAATTTGGTATCAAAATGGTGAACTACACAGAGATAATGATCAACCAGCAGTAATAGACTCTAATGGAATAAAACAATGGTATCAAAATAGATTATTCATTAGAAATAACATAAAAAAAAGAACAATTAAAATAAATTATGAATGAAACAATAAC
>Ga0222674_1000143_pt1 | contig 35980 bp, 62 predicted proteins | sample AntAcemetagen866_FD_179804 | JGI IMG/M metagenome (GOLD analysis project Ga0222674, IMG submission 179804) | Saline water microbial communities from Ace Lake, Antarctica - #866 | ecosystem: Environmental > Aquatic > Non-marine Saline and Alkaline > Saline | place: Antarctica: Ace Lake...
AAGACATGTCGCAATATAAATCTACACCAGCATGATGATCAAACTTTCTTTTATATCCAAATGCTCCAGGATGATTTTTATCCATCGGCGGCGAGAAAACCCCTACTTTCTACGAAAGTAGGGGTCGGAGTACCGACCCAAACCTCTTTAGGGTAGTGGGATGAGAGCCGCCAATTAGAAAAAACATAATTAAACTTGTTTTTTAACAATATGTTACTATAATATATTTGCTATGATAACCAAATGGCAAACACAAAAATGATCCTTTAGTTAGGATCAAATCTTCAAGGCGGTTCCCGCCCGAAGTAAAAAGCCTGTGGACATGATATTAGACTTGTATCCTTAATTGGAAATAAAGCAATTGTGAGTGAAGCAGGAAGCCCCGACCTCTTTAGGGTCGGGGTAGTTCACAAGGAATACCATTAAGTCTCTTTAAAGGCAAATCCCAAGTAAGTGATTCTTGTACTTCCTTCACAATATTATCAATATCTGCCAATGCACCAATGCCAGTATCTCCACAAACTAATGTCTTTTCAACAGGATTAATCACTCTTACATCATAACCCCATTTTAATATCTTATCTATTTGCTTATTAGTTATAGGATGCTCCCACATGTGCGTATTCATGCTTGGAGCAATTACTATAGGACGATTAATATCCCATGCCCTTACCAATGATGTTAACAAATTATCACATATCCCATTGGACATCTTAGCCAATGTATTTGCGTCTAATGGTGCCAACACCAACACAGAAGCCTCTTGACGTAATTTAATATGCAATACCTCTTGCTTCTCATGCCAGTACTTCCATTCATCCTCATCTGTATAACATTCAATGTCAGTGAAATTTAAAGCAGATTTTGTAGCGACTACATTAACATTACCAAGAACAGATAATTCTTGATGTAATACAGGAGATAACCTAGATGCTACACTACCAGTTATACCAAGTACAATATTCATTTATTATCCAATATTAAATTAACTAAAGTTTTAGGCAAATCAGTATTATCCATCAGTAAAATGTCTTGTTTGTTCTTGATACCAATGTGTAATTTGTGATTTCCAGTCTTTAAATCGAGTAAATCATTGCCGATTACAATATCACAATTGTTGTTTTTGACACTTTTCTCCACTTCGTGATGTAATTCATCTGGTGTTGAACCGACTAATAATTTGAAACCAACTAAGAAAATGTCTGGGTAACGTTTTTTTACTTCAGATATTAGCTTAGGAAGAGGATGTAAATCAATAGTCATATCACCTTTACTTCGAATTTTTCCTTCTAATCGATCTTCAATGCCGTAATCACTAACAGCAGCAGCTAATACTAAAATATCAGGCTTTTCTTTATCTAATAAATCCCATAAACCATAAGAATAATCTTCATAATTACGATAACCACATTCCTTATAACGGTCTTTATGTCTCTTGTAGCTTTTGCTTAAATCGACAAGATTAAGGAGGTGACTTTCTATATCTCCAATAGTTACATCACAGTTTAATTTAAAGGGAGTTTTACTCTTCTTTGAATGAAAGAATATAACTTCATGTTCCTTTTCTAGAAATTCTTTAGCAATCTTTGAACCGAATGTTCCTTCACTCATGTTAGTGATGTCTCGAACACTGTCAATTGGAACCTTTGTTCCACCACTTGTTACTAATATTTTCATCATTTTTCCTTTAGAGTAAAGTTTTATTAACATTAACAGTGTAAGAAACGGCACAATTATCTGCAATAGATGCTGAAACTCCTTTGGTCCAGAGGTAGATAAATAATGCAGCACTCATACGAGCTTTTTGTTCATCTTCTTTATGGAATGAAAAAGAAATAGAACCATATTTCCAGTAAAGTGACCATGTTGCAAATTCTGGATTTTTAGTAACTAATCCTTCACCATTAACAAATTCATCACACCAAGTGACTTCAGCTTCGGCTCAAGCCAATATGGGTTCAAAATCAAAGTGTTCAAATTCTGGACTAACTTCTTCGTTCATTATTAAAACCAATCTTCAATTCATTCATATTGATTTGCAACATGAAATAAAACGAACAAGAACGGTAATCCTATACCAATAAAGGTGAATATAATTTGTTTCATTTTAAATACATGAATACTGTAAATGATAGTTGCAGAACCCAAGTTAAAACAAAAAGAACTTGTATAGATTGTGGTAAAGGTGTTGTGTTGAAAAATCGAATTAAACAGAAAATAATTGCTAGAAAAGAAAGTATTAAATAAATTTGAATCATGAATCTAATCTCCAGTTGGTTTTACCATCTTCACTTTTAAGTTCTGGTCCATAGTTTGTTTGAATTGGCTTATCGAGTAATACAATGTAATTAAAGATTACGTGCATTGATGCGATACCAACTACAGTACCGAATAATGGCGTATCTTTATCACTTGAAAAGTAATGTGGTAATTTAATACGAGTGTTTACAGAAACAGGTTTATGTAATGTTGGTTGGTTCATATTATTCCACTGTCACTGTAGGGACATCTTTCCATTCAAATTCACCCGTTGGTCGCATTTCCATCCATGTATCTCCTCCATCAAACCCATCACCTACCATTGTTGGTCTATGGATTTCATGTTTTTGTTGTAATACAAGAGGTCGTTCTTTAGGATGAATTATCGGATTCACAATTCTTTTAACATAACGAAGTTCAGGAGTAGCATGTAATTCATAATTCACCTTTATAGTCTTTCTTCGAGATCTTTTCTTTGAGTAATCTTTTTCTAATATTTTCATTATCTGCAAACGATAAATTCTTTCTTGCTCATAATCCAGGATTTTATCTTTATTATGCCATATTTCTCTTACTTAATCAGTCATATTTGCTACATGACCAAACCCATGTTGATACATCATTTGTAAAATGAAAGCAAGTAACTCTTCATCCATTTCATAACCAACAGTTCCCTCAGTATATGTATTCAAACATTTTAAATCATCTAATATAGGTTTACTGACAATCTTGTTCCTTCATCAATTCTAAAAGTTCCCCAACAGTAAATTCTTCGTCATAGTAGAAGAAAGGACGTTTACCATCATTCTTTATACTACAATCAACAGCAAATGGAATTGTGTCTAAATTTTCATCACCATCACCATCACCAGATGTATATTTCTCAAAATCAGATGGAGTCATTATAGAAACCTCGCCTTTTTCCCAAATATCATTGAATAAATCGTTGTCCATGCCACCATGATCGAAAACTTCACTTCCTACATATTTTCTAATCTCTCCAGTATCAGAAAAAGGAGCGACAACATACAAACATTCATTATTATAACTGAAGCAGTATAAGGTTATGTCAAATTCTACGTCTTGTTCGGAATATTTCATATTTTCTGGTTGGTTTTGACGAAATGGAGAGGACTGCTGAAATATTAGTTAAAAACCTTTCTGAAGTTAAGGAAATTTTTTTCTGGGATTTTTTTTATTTCATTTTAAGCAAGGGGGTACTTGCTTTTCACAGGTTTTTATAAGTTCATGTATTATCATTTTTGAAACAACTTATCAGAAAATAAAAATGAAAGAACTTCAAATAAAAGATGGGTCTATATAAGGCTGAGACCCACCCCCCTACCGGATAATAAAAATATTTTTTTCAAATAATTTTTTAGTTTTTAATTTTGAAACAACTTTTGTGTAAACGTTATCCTAAAAAATAAATAAAAACCTAAGGGATATACTATCCCCTAGGTTACCCACTACCCACCCCCACTACTTGAGAATAGGTAGTATCTCCTCCCACTCGGTTAGCACACCCATAGCGGTCAGTGTCTTGACCATTTTAACATCCATTGATGAATACTCTTGACCCTCATTACCAAAGCGACGGATCAACTCTAATCCCTTGCATTGATACACGTCGTCACCATGATAGTCACCAAGGTATTGACACTCATCACAATCATGACTGTATCTAGGCCCCTCATTGCTTGCCTCAATGGCTGCGAGCAAGTCATCGAACCAAGTCTCACATACTCCCCAAGCGACGTTAGAGAGGATGCTAGAAGCCTTATCATGACCGAATAGGTCAACCAGTGCGACGTTCAGCGTATGGAATGAACTACCATAGACCGATAGCTTGGTGTCGTTATAACGATTAGACACGTCCATGATGCCAGTGATCATGCGAAGTAGGATATACATATGATCCGACAGACCACAGGCACGGACGTTGGTGTTGACAGTGGTGGCGTTAGCAGTAGCGTTCGACATAGGTGAACCTCGTTAGACGGTGACGATTGGCGATGTTGCCACTAACTAGACTATCTGGTTCAGTATTGTTTCAGATGATCGGCTGGGTGGATTGTTATAGGTCAACCTAATCTACATATTGTAGAATAAGTTGAAAAGAAACAAAATAACCTACCGGATAGACTCATCAACTATCCGGTAGGTTATTTGTGCGGTCTACATTGATGTTCTAGGCTGGTTCCAACCGTTAGAATTGCTTCCCAGCGTGTTCCGACACCAGATTCGGGGCGTGAGAAGATTGTTTAGGAATTGCTGTTGCGTTTCCGGTGGACCCACTTCGGGCAACCCCTTCCGAATCGTACACTTTGTTGCATCGAGAACGACGCCTTCAATCGTTGTAAAAGCCCCTTGGAAATAACCAATGGCCCCATATTCGATGCCTTTGAATCGAACGATCAGCCCATCACCATGAAGAAAGATGTTGACGAGGTTTGGGATTGATTTCTTGGTCACTTTGGCGGTGGTCGAAGCTGACATGATGAATCCTAGTAAGTGGTGACGATTGGCGATGTTGCCACTAACTAGACTAACTGGTTGAGAATTGTTTCAGATGATAGGCTTGTTATACGTCAACTCAAGTAATCAGTTCTTTTTTTATTTGTTTTTGGTCAAATAAAATAAAACAACCGACCGGATAATTTTTATTTTTATCCGGTCGATTAGTTTGTGCAGGCTAGTTAGCCTTTTCAACGGCTAACGTAACCTTAAGCCCTTCCACGGTGGTAAGCAAGTTACGTTGTCGAGCGTACTTGATGAGTTCATCAGGTGTCATCCCCTTTTCTTTGAGGGTGATAACTTTGACACCACGTTGACGTGTTTCCTTCACGATTTTTTGAAGGAATTCTTGACGGGCGACGGCTTGGATTCCATGACGCATGGTGATTTCTCGATTCGAGGTGGTGACCGTGGCGATGTTGCCACTAACTAGACAAATTGGTTGGGGATTGTTTCAGGAAAAGCGAAAGATACGTTTCATCTTTTCCCAATTTCGTCGTTGTCGATTCATTCGATCAACGTACATTGACCAGTCTTTGAAAGACATAAGTTTCCTTTACTTGATGGTGATAAGCCAACGATTGGCGACGTGGGACCAGATAATGTGAGTCATAAGCGAATCCTAGTGGGCGGTGACGATTGGCAATGTTGCCACTAACTAGACTAAGTTGATCAGTATTGTTTCAATAAAGTCTCGGTTCGCTGTTATAGGTCAACCCAAGAGTTTAATCATTTTTATAAAAACAGTTGAAACAAAATACAATCAACCGACCAGATAATTTTTATTTTTATCTGGTCGGTTGATTGTGCGGGTTGATTAGCTTGCAAGCGAGTCAAGCATGTCAACGATACTTTCCATCGACCGTCGACCGTCAAGATTCAAGGCATTGAATCTGTTTTCTTCCCTACTAGCCGTTTCAGTTGTTCGGTAGTTCGTTTCATGGGAAGCGTGAGCGGTGAAGGCATTGAATAGGTCGAAAACCGTATCGCCAAACGTTCCTCGTTTTTCGTTGTGAAACTCATTTAAAATTTCAATCCGTTTGTTGGTGGTACGGGTGGCATCACCGGGAAGAATCTTTTCGATTGCTTTCATTGCCGTTTGACGGTCGAGCGTGGTTTGAGCGTAGTTATTCAATTTGGCGGAAATTTGTTGAAACACGTTCGTCGAATCAGTCAAGTGAGCAATTGCAGCATTCAACCGATTCCGTTGGTTTGACGTATGTTTACAACGGATGGACAATTGTTTCACCCATGAGGAGCAACCGTTGGAACACCACAAACGAAGTAAACTTTCAGCAATATCGGTTGCAGCCGAACCGTCAAAACCAGTAAACAAAGTGACATTCTTTTCAAGAACATCCCCCACTTTTCGATCACGTCGAGCAATCTCAAATTTGCCCAACGTTACTTCGATGAACAAACGTCGACCCCCTTGCAAGTATCCAGCACGTTTGAAAGTGTAACCCGAAAATTGATCGAGTACGGGCTGGAAAACCTCCGTTACTTCCCGTGGTTGAAGCAAATCATAGGTATCCGAATTGATCCACGTTTCGCCAGTGGGGGCAATTACGCCCCTATGGTTGTCGAATTGATGGGATAAGGAACCGATCACGTCATCCAATTTGTAAGCGAATTCGGGACCATAATGACCCGATGCGGCATTCCGAATTCGATCACCGATATGTTCTTGGATCGAAACGGTCTTATAATTGTTTGCCCCGATTACGTCCATCACGTCGTTTAACGTGTTACAATCGGTGACATTCTTGCAAGCAAAGGCAGGATCAGAAACAGTAGTCATAATGAGAATCCTCTAAACGGTGGTGACTTGGCGATGTTGCCACTAACTAGACTAAGTCGATCAGTATTGTTTCAGATGTTTTAAGTTTCTTTGGGTTGACGTTTATAGTGGCAATCTTTGAAATCCCGCCGTTGTTATACGTCAACTCAAATTGTCCAATAAAAAAACCTTATCCAAATAATTAAATTAATAATTACAGGACAAGGTTACGTTGTCTGTTTTGTTTTTTGTGCTATCGTTTCAGGCTTTCAAATTCCTTGATTTCTTGGTTTTCCCGATCAAGGGATTCTTCGTTATCTTGGATCATTTGTTCCAAGATGATACGAGAGAGTTTTCGGACTGATTTTTTCTGTTGTTCCGTCATGTTGTTTCCTTAGAACGGGTTGGGTGACACTTATTAGACTAACTGGATTAAGATTGTTTCAGTCTAGGAAGAATTTTGCGATACAAAAGACAACGAAGATAAAAAAGAAGAATGATTTTGCATCGTCTGACATAGTTGATTCCATATTGGTAGCATATTGGCGAAGTTGTCACTCACTAGACTAAGTTGATCAGTATTGTTTCAAAGTATTGTTGTCTGTTATAAGTCAACCCAATAAGATTAAAACAGATAATTTAACTTAGATTGTCTATAAAAAATAAAAAAACAGATAAGTTAAGGATTAGTTAACTTATCTGTTTTAGTTTGTGCTGGGATTATTCCCAAAATTCTTCGATGTCAACCCAATCCATATAGAGGTGATGGGGTTGATGTTTTGCTAAATGAATTGAAAAATCGAAGTCAATGTCTTTGGCTTCGATTGAATCAAAGTATGATTCAACTAGATCCTCTGTTGGTTCATAATCGTAGCATGCGACCCCAATGTATTCGAGTTCAGCGACGAGAATACCACGTTCCATTTTGCTGACAACATTGGAAGCGTAGTCTTTTGCTGCTTGCGTTAACTTATCCATGTTTTTCCTTTTGGGTGTTGGGTGACACTTATTAGACTAATTGGATCTAATATGTTTCAAAGCCTCTTTGTTATAGGTCAACCCAAAGATTTAATTATTTTATAAAAAATGGTTGAAACAAAATAAAAATAACCTACCAGATAATTTTTATTTTTATCTGGTAGGTTATTTGTGCGGATTGACTAGGCGGCAACAATTGAATCGAGAATTTTACCTAACTTATTCACTTGTCGATTATCGGTGTCATTTGCACCTGAAAGAGCGATAAACCGATTCTCTTGTCGGCTTGCAGTGGTTGTCGAGCGATAATTGCGTTCGTGGCTATTATAAGCGGTGAAAGCGTTCATCATATCGAACACAGTTTGGCCGAACGTACCACGTTGCGGGTTCCGAAACTCTTGTTTGATCGTTTTGCGAACATTGTCCGCCCGAATTGATTCACCTGGAATAAGTTGTTTCAAAACTTCGTCGGCTTGATTGGATGAAAGAGGCGTTGCGGCATAGGCGGCTAATTTGCGTTGCAAGTCATCGAAACTGCGATTGATCCCAGTAAAGGAATCGACAGAGGAAGCTAATTTTAGCCGTTGGTTGCGAGTATGCTTGGCGTTGACTTCCCAAGCTACTTTCCCGAACAATGTCATACCATTGCTACAAACAAACCTTTCCGTTGACAAGAGCAATCGAGTTTTATAATCCCCATTGAAACCCGTCATCAAGGTAAGTTTTTTGGCGATTGTATCATCACCTGAAATGTTTTGGTTGGGGACGGTGAAACTTCCACAATTCATTCCCAAGAATAGCCCTTGTCCATTTTTTAGCAATCCAACGGTTTCAATCGTCACGTTTCTGATGCGATCCAAAACGGGTTGGACTAATTCAGCGATCTCCATTGGTTGTAGAATATCATATGTTCGTTTGACACACCAAGAATCGGAATTGGTAGGACAGATGACACGTTGGAAACGGGGCGACACGACGTTCCCAGTGGCGTCATAAATGGAGTCTGTTTCGTACTGCGATGTTTCCCCATATAGGGATGACAATGCGTCTTCGATGCAAGCGACGGCGACAGGTTTACGGATGAAGTTGACTTCGTTAGACATAGTTGATTCCTAGTGGTGGTGACTTGGCGATGTTGCCACTAACTAGACTAAGTCGTTTGATATTGTTTCAGATATTTTAAGTTTCTTTAGGTTGACGTTTAACACTGATTTCGGGTTGACCTATGTTATAAGTCAACCCAATAAGTTTATTTTAGATAATTTAACTTGGATTGTTTATAAAAAATAAAAAAACAGATAAGTTAATTAATTCCTAACTTATCTGTTTTAATTTGTGCTGGGTTATTCAGCCCATTTTGATTCTAATTGAAGCAAACGGAAGGTAAATTTGATTTCCTTGTCGAATTCATGTTGATTGAATTCACCATGCTTTAATTTGGCAAGATAAATATGCAAAGCCAAACCAGCAAGGTATTCCGATTCAAATCGACGACTTTGAATCCATTGTGGAACATCATTGCCTGTATAGGGATTGTATCGGATACCGAATCCATCCTTGAAGAGTAGAACACCAGTGAGAGTGAGAGCAGCGTTTTCAGGGACCATTTTGTTTACTTTGAGTGAGTTGGTGACACTTATTAGACTAACTCGTTTTGATATGTTTCAAAATAATGTTGTTTGTTAAACGTCAACCTAAAGAGAACAAAAAAAAACTAACTGGTTTTATCCAGTTAGTTTCAGATGAAGTTTACACTTCGACTTCAATATCTGCCCGATCTAGCCGAATTGACCTAATGTTTCCCAACCAATAATCAGAGCAAGGAATAACTTTTTCGGTTCCTTGATTTTTTGGTTTGCTCTTAACGGGCAAATAAGGCTTAATTTCAGCCGTTGGAACCAATTCTCCATCGACGAAGTATTCAGTTGAAATAACTTTTTCGACTTTCACTTCAAGGTAAAACTTCCCTTTATATTCAACGAGGGGCGTTCCCTTGATTCGTTCTCCCCACTTTCGGGGTTGAACTTCAAAAAATTCTTGGTTCCCTTCCCTTGCACGTTGATTATTGACCGAATTATCATAAATCCAGCCAATCATTCCGTTGACTTTGGCACGTTTGATAACGGTTTTTCCACGATATGGGGAAGGATTCTTGGCAGTGCCGACTTTGACCTTTGGATCGGTTTCAGCGACGATGGTAACGGGCTTGGCACCCTTTTGTTCAGCCAACATGGTTTGAAGAACGGTACGAGAAACACGCATTGTTTTTCCTTTCGAGGTGGTGACTTGGCGTTGTTGCCACTAACTAGACAAACTCGTTTGGGATTGTTTCAGAATGTTTTTATTATTTTGTCAATGTTTTTGGGTTGTCGTATAGCATTGGATTGAAATAATAAAAAAGTCAGAAGGAATGTTTGTTTTATTCCCTCTGACATAAATTTGTGCTGCTATAGGTCGATAACCGTATCTTCATCCCATTCCATATCATCTGTCTTAAATAAGGCAAATTCAGGCATGGATTCATCAAAGGCGATCATAGGATCTTTCCATCCTAATTCCTTTGCCCATTGTCTAGCGGCGACCAGATGGGCAATAGTGGATCGTGGATCGGCTTTCAATCGTACTAATACCGAAACAATATCGGCATGTTCGTTTCGATTGTAACAAACTAGAATAACTTTGACCATTTTGTTTCCTTTGGGTGAGTTGGTGACACTTATTAGACTGATTGGATCTAATATGTTTCACACTTGATGTTGATATTTTTCCACAAGATGATCAAAGATACGTTGTTCGTTGTCAGTGTCGATTCTAACGTCCGACGAACCAGAAAGATTAACATTATACCATTGTTTGGCGTAACGATCTGCAAGGCACATTAAGTGATAACCTTGGGAGGCTTGTCCAGAGTGATAATCACGACCGAACACGTACAAAGCAATCAAATAGTCTAACATGGTTTTTCCTTGGGTTAGGTGACACTTATTAGACTAGGTTGATTTGAATTGTTTCAGAGAAGATTAAACTGTTGATCATTGTTATAAGTCAACCTAATAATGATTAAATTAGATAATTTAACTTGGATTGACTATAAAAAATAAAAAAACAGATAAGTTAGGGATTAGTTAACTTATATGTTTTAATTTGTGCTAGGTTATTTTCTCATTTCCCTTGTCAACTACCCCGACCCTAAAGAGGTTTGGGTCAGAGTACCGACCCAAACTTTCTACGAAAGTAGGGGTTTTCTCGCCGCCGATGGATAAAAATACTCCATCCTAGATAATAAAAACTATCTAGGATGGAGTCGGTCACCACACCGTTATTTTGTTTGTTCGATTAAGTTTTGACGTTTACAAGTAATCCAGGCATCAAGTCTTGCTCGATTCCAGAATATCCTTGCCTGTTCCAGGGCAGTTGTTCCCTGTTCTTTCCACAAGTCCAATCCACCACAATCTTTCACTTGATCACGAAAGTAGAACTGGCGTAGTTCTCGAAAGATTTCAAGAATGAAATCTTTCGGTGGTGTATCTCCACCAGTCCAACAATTACGAGAGACAACTTGTCCATTATCCAGTTGGATATAATACTTTTGAAATTCGACAGCCATTGTTTTTCCTTGAGTGAGTGTTGGTGACACTTACTAGACTAACTAGAACAGTAATGTTTCAATGCAATTCTGAATGAATGTAATAAGTTCGGCTATACTCCCCTTGCCTAGCCGAAACAAAGTTTTCGTTTTGTTTTTCTTCAACTCCCTCTGGACCGATGATATATCGTTCTTTATGTCCTTCAAATTGTCCCGACTTATTCCATTTTTCACACCCGATATCCAACCAATAGTTATAATTGTATCCACGATAATAACCCGTATCATGCAACAGGCGTTCCAAATTGAAGCAAATTTGCTCTTTCATTGCTTGCGATAATGAACTTCCCAGTTGATCATTGGCAAGATTGAAAAGTGAACGGATGGTTTCGATCTTGACTAGTTTTCGTTTCGGCATCGTTTTTCCTTTAAGTATTGGTGACACTTATTAGACTAACTGGAAAGGGAATGTTTCAAAGATTTTCTTCCACTTCATTCACATCTACAGTTTTCAATTCACCATTTTGAAATTCGATTTCATAAGCAGGATAACGATAAACGTGAACAATTGTGCCGATGTTGCCTTCGTAATCGGTTACAACGGTATGTTCATCAAGAAACTTTTGTTCTGGGACGGGTTGATGTTCAAGTCGATAATTTTGACGAAAGTTTAATTCACACAAACATTCGACGTGAACAGTAGCTATTTCATCTTGTCCATCATAAACCGTAACATGATCGCAACCGCTTGTATTTCGACGACAACCCGAACACATATGAATATATTGAGTTTTTTCTAAGTGATTATCAATGGGATTTGTGAGGAAGATAGTATGGGTATAATCCCCTGCTGGATCTTCACTATCGACGATAAATTCATTTTCATCATCTACTACGATTGTGGCGTCCCCTTCGGCAGATGATAACGTAATCCATTGGCGACCATCAACAATTTTAATTTCTCGTTCATAAATCTCATTGGATTCACAACGTGGCAGACCACTTTTCTTTGTCTTAATCCGAATATCAGACAAATTAGCGGTTTTAATTTGTTTTGCAGTTGCCAGTTTCATCGTTTTTCCTTTGAGTGTTGGTGACACTTACTAGACTAACTAGAAAAGAAATGTTTCAGTCTTTTACTATACGTCAACTTAAGGTAGGAATAAGGAGAAACCCTAACTGGATAATAAAAAAATCCAGTTAGGGTTTAATAATAATTCGGGAATGATTAATCTGTGCTAGACAATTAAGAGGCAATCGCCCCTATGTTCTTTGGTGGGTTTCATATAGTAATACCCACCAAAGATATACTTCCTGCTCGACTTCCAATCATACCCTAGATTCTGGGCATAATCGTGTAGTGATTCAATTGAATCAGTTTTCACCACTTCTAGTTCAGTTACTTCCTTATCATCCAAAACATCTTGGAAAGTCATTTTCCTCATTGTGAATTGCTTACAAACATAATTTTCATAATACTCTTTAAGATCAGCAAGCAAACGTCGACTTTCATTGCATTGATTAAAGTCTTCCATTTCTTCGTGTTTTTCAGCATCCTCTTTCAAGAGATTCATAAAGAAGACGGAATGTTTGAGGATCTTGCGAGCCAGTTCGATTTCAGTCATTGTTTTTCCTTAATGGGTGTTGGTGACACTTACTAGACTAACTCGTTTCGATATGTTTCAGAACTCGACTACATTTTGGTCTGAGTAAGCTGAATCAATTAGACAGACATCATTTTGTAGAGCAACGGAAATTCCAGCTTCGGACTTGTCTACTAAATTATTGGCTTGTTTCTTTGTGATTTTTAATTCACACACATCATGAGAGAGAGAAACGATAAGGATCACTTATTGTGCTTCTCTGATGCGCCGTCGTGCTTCCGATTTTGAGATCTTCATGGTTTCAAGTGAGTTAGTGACATACACTAGACTCACTTGAAACCGATTGTTTCAATAAATCTTTGAGAATTGGGTATTGTTCATCCCCATCGAAGAAACTTTTCACAGAATGTTTCATATCACTTGAAAAAACAGTGATCATTTCTACATGGGTTGATAAACCAAGCAGATAAGTTTTCCCATCATCTTCACAATCTACAATACACATGGTTTTATTGTAGGTAGTGTACTTTGGTTTGCCAGTTGTGGTTCGGGCGATACGTTCACCCTTTTTGTTTGCTTCCACTTCGAAAGTGGCAGTGACACGTTTGCCACCCGAAGGCCAATTTTCAATTCGGGTGCTTTTGCGTGGATTGGAGAAGATCATGTTTGTTTCCTTTGTGTTGGGTGACAATTATTAGACTGTCTTGTTCAGGAATGTTTCAGAATTGGAATATTTTTTTAATATTGTCCAGGATTTGCTCTTTTGTTGGAGCATCCTCTGTACTTGATATATGCTTACCAAAATCCCAATCATCGTCGTGCCAACCAAAGAATTCTTCCTTGCAAATTGCTTTATAACTTTTATTGGCAATTTCATCGTTATTCGGTTTTTGACCGACAGGAACTACTTCGAGAGTGATAGGCAGGGCTGTATTGTTACCTTGATCAAGCATGATGTTATAAACACCAGTTTTACGATAATCTGTTCCCTTATCTTCTCGGTCGATTTTGGTAATGGTCGCCTTTGTGTTGTTGGTGGTTTCCCGCAACAATTGTTGGACGGTTTCCCATTTTGGGGCGTAACGAGCGTGTTCGATGACAATCTTCATGTTTTTCCTTTGAGTTGGTGACACTCATTAGACTAATTAGAAAGGAAATGTTTCAACAATTATTTACTCAAATCAGAAACATCTTGTTTGAAAGTATGTTGATTACCATCAAACAATGTTGTTTTGACGGTAATGTTGTTTAATGTAACATTAACATCCAATTGAGTTAAGATATTTCCTTTTTCATCTTGGATTTCGACAAGTGAAGAATTAACACCATTGGAACGGTGGACAACAGTTTGAATTCTCATATTTTTCCTTTGAGTGAGTGACACTCATTAGACTAATTGGATGGGAAATGTTTCAATCAATTAGGCTAGATGCTCAAATTCGTCAGAACAGACTCTATTAAGCAAAACATTATAAATTGGATCACAATGGGTGAAATCCTTATTTGCGAAAAGTCCATAGAAACACATTGCCCAATAAACAGTTAAGTATTCTTCCATCGTTGCTTTTGTAGTCATGTTTTTCCTTTGTGTTGGGTGACACTCATTAAACTAACTAAATCAAGATTGTTTCAAGAAAGCGGAAGTTTATTCTTGAAATAGATTAAATTAATTGCTAAGATTCGAATCAGTGCCAAGTCTACAGAAGAGTAGACCTATCTACACAAACGTTGACTTTGTTATACGTCAACTCAAGAAGTTTATTATAGATAAAATAAAAAATCCCCTTGTCAATAATAAAAAAGTATTGACAAGGGGCGGTCACCACACCGTTAATTTTTATTTGTGCGACTATATTGCTCTTGAAACTCGTCACCTAATCTGGTGAACTACCCCGACCCTAAAGAGGTAGGGGCGGAGTACAACCAGCACGTTGTTGCTGGACTGAAGCTGGCCTACTCGATGATGCTTGAATCAATGTTGAGACAGATCGATTCCGAACGATGATCCGATGAACAGAAGAGTAAACGTATTTACACTGCGACTATTCACCATCGAGCATACCAATTGAGATACACCAGATATTATCTGCATCGTCTTCACTAAAAACGTGTCCTTCATTTTCCAAAGCGTCCGTTTCATCTTGATCAAGTTCTCTTTCGAGTTGTTCTTCGGAAAGAGTTTTAACTAATTGAACACCAGCTTCCCAATTATCGACTGGAGTACATGATCCAAGACTGTTGTTGTGGATACGTGCGACAAACATTGTTTTTCCTTAAAGAGAGTGATTGACACTCATTAGACTAATTGGATGGGAAATGTTTCAAAAAAAAGTACACCCACGAGGACTCGAACCTCGAACCTGCGAATTAGCGTACTAACTATGGCTTTAGCCACCAACTATTGTTGTTTGTAGTCTGGACTTTATCTTCACCTTATAATTAAACTTAGGTGGAACCCGTCAAGTCTCTACACCACTCCCATTAAGGGTTCGGCTCGGTATTGCCATTTTAAAGGTTTCACCGAATTTGGGTTCTCCACTTTATACGTTTCCATATAAAGGCTCCTATCTTGAAGTTCGCTGCTCTATCCAATTGAGCTATGGGTGCGTAATTTAAAGTAAGCCATAGTACTTAGCCCACTTTCTAATTGCGTTATCTGAAACATTATATTCTCTAGCTATCGAACAATAGCTAGAATTTTCAATCATTTGAGCCAATTCTTCCCGAGTTGGTCTTTCTACCTTTCGTCTGATGAACAATTAACTGAACAGTATATTGTACCAAAAACTTTAGATTTACATTGTGGACACTCCCGTGTTGATTGAATTTGTTTTGTTAAAAAATTATTATCTGTATTTGACTTTTCTAGTGTAGCATTAGGATTATGAAATTCAGCATGACAGTTTCGGCAAAGTAAGCTACACTTTTTTAATTCCTCTACAATTGAACTCCATTTTTTAAGTCTTAATTTACCCCATTCAAATTCTTTTTCGTTAGGATTGTTATGGTGAAAGTCAAAAGCCGCATAATTTTTGTCATAGCCACAATTCTGACATTTTCCGCCAAATAAATCAATCGCCTTCTTTTTACGATCTATCCATCTTTTCTTTTGAACTTCGTAAACACAAACTTTACACCATGAATGTAATCTGTTTTCGCTTTTTTTAAGATGAAACTCTTTTAAAACTTTCTCTTCTGAACTTTTCCTGTAAAAACTGTTCCATTTAAGATAGCAGGTTTCAGGACCACTTTCAAGTTGGGATTGACAGTTAATTTTTCGAGTAGATCAGCTTGGGCAGCTTTTCTTGAAAAGAAAAATTCTTTTATCGTGGGTGATTCGGTGTTGGTCCAGCCAGTTCGTTGTCTCATGTTCATACTTACTAGACTAACCTGAAAAGAAATGTTTCAAATCGAATCGACAGGCCAAACATTAATTGTTTCTTCCCGTCCTGTACGATGGTTCAGTGCTTTTGCGGTCGGTACAAGGCTATCCCACTCGATATTCTTAATGCCAAGGGCAGTAGTACACTCAACGAACTTTTCACTTATTTTAGCTGCTTTAGTTCGAGTTTGATCTGTACCAACATTCAGATAATTAGTGTCAGCATTGATACTTCGTTTGAGTAGATTGATTAGTTCTGCGGCATCTGATGGATCAATACTGTAATCAATACAGAAGTGAGCGAAGGCGACCATTTGTCGGACATTCTTGTTTGACTTGGTTTTTCGTTCGATAACTGGCATGATTTTCCTTTGAGTGAGTGACACTCATTAGACTGTTTTGATGGAAAATGTTTCAATAAATTTACTTGCTGCTCATTGCTTTTTTTGGTATAATCCTAAAATAGAGCAACACTTACAGAAGAGTAGGTATAAAAAAGTCCCCTAGGCATTTGCCTAGAGGACTTGAAGTCTTCATTACTTCCTGAAAACACTGAACGATTGTGCTAATGAAATTAGCTTAATTGTTCCAATTGGTCGAGTGCTTCGAGTTCATTACCTGAACCGACACATTCGGTGAACTTAGCCGAGATTTCCATGGCTTCCCGAACGGCATCAGCACCACCCAATTCCGAAACGAGTTTCTTGACTCGGATTAATTGTGAAATTGCGGTCGGCACATTGATGGCACGAGTACGGGCGGAACCTGAACCACTTTTACACATTGAAATGTAATTAGTCGAGACCGATTCATTGTATTCCTTTTCGAAGTGTTCTTGAACTTCTTGAGCACTTGCTTCGGGATTTTCAGTGAAATAAGCCAAGACACGATCTTTCTTGGTGGTCTTTTCGGCAGTTGGGGTAGCAGTAGTTTCAGTCGACATAGTTTTTGTTCCTTTAGAACGAGTTAAAAAAAGTTACTTCTTCGTAAATGACAGTTGTTTTTCGTTTCTGTCACCCTTATGGTAGCAAAGGGAAAATGATTGTCAACTAAATTTCGATAAGATTTCTCAAAATAATTCCTTTTCACCTTCCAATTGTGCGAATCAAACCGTTGGATCAATTGAAAATTACGGTGTTTTACCGTTTTTTGTTCAATCTTCGGTTCATTTTTTTCAATTTCTTTTTTATTTTCGGTGTCTCCTTGTGATGTCTTAGGATGATGGATTGTTTCATTTTAGTTAATGAAACATAAGGAGAGTCCGACATTAATTGATGAACCAAATCAAAAAAGTTTATATCAATTGGTGATGAGTTGATCATTATTCTACTGTTATTATCAGTTTTCTGTTGTTTGAGTTAAAATCGAGGTGAACTACCCACGACCCTAAAGGGTCGGGGCTTCCTGCTTCACAGAGAATCGCCTTCTAGCCGAAGGTCTTGCATTCTCTCCACAGGCTTTAATTTCCGTAGTTCCTACGGTATTTAGTCTCAATCCTTCTCGTTCTATGTTCTTTGCTGCATTCAAATCACGATCCAATTTGCGATCACATCTTGGACAATTCCAATCACGATCATTTAATGTCAAGTCTTGATTAACAAAATGACAATGACGACAAGTCTTACTGCTTGGATACCAACGATCAATTTTAATCGCTGTTCGTCCATACCAACTAGACTTATATTCAATTTGTCTCACAAATTCACAGAACGATACATCAGCTATACTTTTTGCTAACTTACGATTTTTCAACATACCTTTAACATTCAAATCTTCCAGACAAATAGTTTGGTTTTCACTAACAATCTTGGAAGTTATTTGATGCAAATGGTTGTTTCGTATGTTTGTAATTTTTTCATGTAACCTTGCTACTTTTACTCTTGCTTTATTTCGATTAGCACTGCCTTTCACTTTCTTGCTATGTTTGCGTTGTAATCGTGCTAATCGTTTTTCCAATGTTCGATAAGGTTTAATATTCTTATATCTTGTTCCATCGCTAAGAATCGCTAATTCCTTAATTCCTAAATCAACACCAACTGACTTGTTGTTTGGTTTATATTTTTCAATATTTCGCTCAACAGTGATTGTTACATAATAATGACCACAAGGTTTCTTGCTGATAGTGCTATTGATGATTTCGCCTTCCATCACACGATGTTGCTTGATCTTGATACCTTCTTTGAACTTCGGAATGTAAAGTTTATTGTCTTCAACTTTTGAATTTTGTGGAATACAAAAACTTTGCTTATGTCTTCTACTTTTGAATTTTGGAAACTTACTTCTTTTAGCAAAAAAACTATTAAATGCAGTATCGAGATTTCTCAGTGTTCTTTGCAATGATTGCGACAATCCTTCTTTCAGCCAAATATACTCATCTTGTTTTTTGAGTTGTGTTAGTTCAGCAGCATCTTTGTTGTAAGTTGAAGTTTCGTTATTTTGGTATATTTCATTACGTTTATTCAGGAAATAGTTGTAAATGAACCGTTGACAGCCGAAGCACTTAGCAAGTTTTTGCTGTTGTTCGTCGTTTGGGTAAATCCTGAATTTGTAAGTGTAATGAGCCATAATTATACAATTTTGTTTCCTTGTATAATTATGTAGTGTTTGTTACTGCATTTTAAAGGATTTTTGGCGATTTTTTTTGAAAAGTTTTTGTCCAACTGTTTTAGTGGTAAAGACAGGTTAAATTGATTATGTTATGATTCAATTTCTAGTTCACGACGTTTCATCCCACTACCCTAAAGGGCTGGTCATTAGCAAAGTGAGCGGAGCGAATGAGCAGCCAATGAGCAGCCAATTCTTTTTTAGAATTGGTAGGGGTTTTCACGCCGCAAGATGGATAAAGATTCTGGGTGGATCAGAAAGTATTTGCTGTTCCAATCCGTGCCGAATTAAAAAACCCAGCATATATCGGAGAAACCGTGTGACTTGATCGGGGACAACCAATATTCTTTGGTTCATTCTGACACACTGTCAAGGTCTAAAATGACACAGCGGGTTACCTTGGATAATTTAAGATTCTTCCCCGATCTTATAATCTTCACAGGGATCTTCAACTTCACATTTTCCGCCACAATAAGGGCAATCCTCATAATCCCAATCGGTGAATTGTTCTTCAAAGTGTTCATTCACAAATTCATAAAGTGCTTCGATTGATGCTGAATTGTCTCGTAGGAAATTCTCAAGGATAGAACCACGAGCGAAGTCATCAGCTTCATATCCACATTCTTGAAGGACTTTATCGAGGTGTTCCAATCCTCTTAAACCTTCGGAGGCTTCACATTCTTCTTCTTGGCAAAATCGTTCAAATCCGCTCATTGTTTTTCCTTAGTGAGTGTTGGTGACACTCATTAGACTAACTCGATCAGGAATGTTTCAAAAATCTAATTTTCTTAATGCTCTTCTTTGCGACAATTGTTGTTGGTGTAATATATCTCGCTCCTTATCAGTCATTGGCAATTCTTCTTGTCTTTGCTTGGACTTCATTACTTTATTTCTTTCCCGATCCATTAATTTAATTCGTTTAACATCTTCTTTTCTTCTGGCTTTTATATCTTTAGAGTCAAAATCAGAGTTTGGGGTGGGATCATCGGCAGGATGAATTACTTTATCTTGTGTGGTATAATGTGGCAAACCAGTTCTTGAACGATTTTGTCTTTTTTCTAACCAAACTAAAAATTTCATATTAAACACCTATTCTTTATGTTATTTAGCATGAAATTTTGTATTTACGTGAATCGCATCAAGTTGATTTTTTGGAGTCATAAATCACAAAATTATCTAAAGGTAGGTAATGGGAGAAACGTGAACCATTTTCCACATATACAAGAACATCACCAGAAGCATTCATACTATATGTTTCTTGATCAGTATCCTGAAATTGAACTACTTTTCCACGATAACATTTTGCTTTCTTTTCAGCCCAACCTTTCTTTTTATAGAACTTAACATTACTGGGGTAAGTTCCGAAATGAGCCCAAGAACGAAATTTATCGTCCTTGCATAGTCGAGCGAAATTTTCATTCAGTACAACAAACATTGTTTTCCTTGAAGTGAGTGACAATTATTAGACTAAATGGAAAGAGAATGTTTCAAAAGTTTTCCCTTGACACTCATCGTTTTATTTGGTATTCTGACAAAATAGTGCAACCGTTCCAGAAGAGTAAAGGTGTCTACACTATCTCACAAGTAGTAAGAAACTTAACAATCATTCTTCTTCCCTTGATTCAACATGATCGAAAATTTCAATATGATTATGAGGTTTTCGTTGGGCACGAACTAATAATGCTCTTGCAGCATTGATCAATTCGGTCATATCAACCATGTCTGGATCAGTGTCTTCGGTTTCCACATCGAATTTCAGCGTGAAAGTGTGAATTTGTTTTGCCATCGTTTTTCCTTTGAGTGTTGGTGACACTTATTAGACTATCTGGGTCAAAATTGTTTCAAAAGTTGCAGACGTTTTGTAATTGGTTGCAACAAACTTTTCTTATCTGGCCCTAAAGCAAGACAAGTATTCGTCGATCCATTAAGTTCTGTTCGTCCTTCATCTGTGACAAGATGACACATAATATTATTTTCTTTTGCTTGCTTTACAATAGCCAACAATTTTTCTTCGGATTTTACCTTTATAACGATTGTTGGGTGGCTATTATCAAACCATGCTTGTTCTGTTTCGGTTAATTCATGGTCGATCATGAAACCTCTGGTAGCATGACAGCATTGTGCAATCACTTTTCCAGGACTCATATCTAAGTCCGTTCTCACAACAATATATTGGACAATTTCATCCATTGTCTTCTATCTCTCTTGGGTTATTCATAATTGTTTGGAAATCATCCCCATTATCATCTGTCCCAATTATTTCAAAAACACCATTTTCTGTAAAAATGCTTGTTTCACTAGATCATTCCTTGCACTCACTAGACTAACTCGTTCAGAATTGTTTCAAAAGTCCGAATAAAATTTCTTAAACACAACTTTTTCGATACCTTTATCGGCAAGCATCGGCAAGATTACATTGCGGATTTTGTTTCGGAAGTGTTGATTATGTTGATTAGTTTCATCCTCAACAACATATTCGGTCAAATAATTGTTTTCAGCATACCGAATCATAGCTTTTTTCTTATTAGCTAGAAACGGTCTGAGAATGGTCATTGGTCGATCACCACCAAAATAAGAAATTGGCTTAATTGGCAGGTGTTCAGCACATCCTTTTATAGCATTCATCAAGTAACTTTCAGCACAATCGGAAAGGTGATGAGCACAAATGATTGGTTTTCCGATACTACGGAAAAAGTTTAATCTACATTCCCTTAATTCATGTTCCAATTCACCTTTATTACAAGTTCTAATATCTGTAGTGAAGGGGATTCGGAAATCTGAGCAGAATCTAGCACAAACATTCTGCATTACATCATTTTGGGCTCTTAGATTATGATTAAAATGGATGCAATGAATCTTGAACTTGAGTATTTTGAGGAAGTGGGCAGCAGCAAAACTATCTACACCACCACTAATAGCGACTGCATAGGTGATTTTACGATCTAATAATTCTTGTTTAGCTTTCATACTTGTTAGACTTTTTTGTATAGAAATGTTTCATTTTTTTTTAGAAACATAAATAAATTAAATTAACCTTTGGAGAAAAAAAATGAAATCGTTTAAACAATATATAGCAGAAGCTTATGGGGATGAACTTGCTGGTGGACATAATCATCCATTAGACATATTTTTACAAAAATTCAACGACGTGTTAAATCTATTCAATAAGGCGAGAAGAGATAAGAATATGTTAAGTATGTCTTAACCAATTTATCCCATTCTTCCATTTTCTTCATAGGTTAACCACGATGAATCATATAATAATTCATATGATTCATCGTAATCTTCAAAATACGGTGACTAATCAATCAACGGTAATCTTCAAAAAATCTTCTTTGTTTTCTTTGTGGGTTAGGATAACGAAATCCTTTTGTTCTGGATAGGATTCTAGTCTAGCCTCAATCCCTTTCCATGTTAGATAAATTAATTTATCTTTATCAGGACCAGTCAGGATTCGGGAAGCCATTTCACTCGACTGCTTTTCAACACGTCTTTTAGTAACAATTTCCTCTTGACTTCGTTTGAGATCGGTAACACCTTTATTACCGAATACACGAATATTAACAGCACCAATGAATTCAGCTTTGAATTCTTGTCCGACTGGAAGATGACGTTTGAGTTGAGCAATCGAGATTTTCATCGTTTTTCCTTAGAGTAAGTGACACTTACTAGACTAACTGGTAGAGAAATGTTTCAGAGATTAATAACGTGATAATCGGTTTCCTCTAGTGGAGTAGTCCAACCACGTTCCTCTTTCAACCACTTAACAAAATCACTATATGGTAGAGGATCGTCATTGTCGTCATGATCGGCTAGATTACTATGATAGTCTTCCGCCATTAGATTATTCCAATCAGACCACAAAATATCAAGATCGAAATCTTCAAATGGTGGAACAGCTTGTCCAATTAAATATTGGACACCATCTTCATCAGAAACAAAAATTAAAACAGGATTCATTGTGTTTTGTCTACCATATGTAAAGTAAGTCAACTACCCACGACGTTTAGCAGCATCAGTAGGGGTCAAGTTATGATCCACTTCTACAACGAATCCCTTATGCCCTACACCAACTTTATTGTCACGTCTTGGCAACGTAAAGTCGAAATCATCCGTTTCCGTAGTCAATTTAATAACACCGAAACTGACACCGACTTGATCTACACGACCAAACTGTTCTAAGACAGCGACAAGTTGTTCGGCTGGCAATCCGTACACTTCTACGTCAATGTCCTTACAGGCAATGTCCATGATTTTATCACGAACACAACCACCAACGAAAAGGGGACGACCACCAGCTTGTACGATTGTTTCTAGTATGTTTTGCATCATGTTTCTCCTTACCTATAGGAACATTAGGTCGGAAAAAGTTTTCTAGTTTTGAAAGTGAAACCAAAGAATTGTAAGCAACAGGATGATTTGTCCGATCAATTTAATATCTAACATACTGTTATTTACTGTAGAATAAAACTTTTCTACCATTTTTTCTCACTCTATAAATTAACGGAAAACAAACATCCTCTAATCCTTCTTTGACAATAGCCCAAATATCTTGTGCTCTATAATAACTAGGATATTTCTCCTCTCTTGACCACTCCACTTCTATTTCAGGATGATTATAGTATTCAACTAAACACCAATCAACACACCATTGTGGTTCTTCCTGCCGATAATACGGAATAGATGGAACATCAACTTTATTCCAATCACCATAAAGATCAAAATGCCAACGAGGTTGATCGGATGTTCTACAAAAATGTTGTCCATCAAAAGAAATGCCACAGAACCCACAGAACTTATCGCCAAAATAGCGAACTTCCCATTGACTCTTACAGCAAAGACACTGATACATAGAGCATCCATCATCAGTGTATTGAATGTAGCGGTATTTATTCATTGGACTTGGGTGGACACTTTAAGTTGATTGTCATAGTCTCTTCTTCTTCTAAGATGGAGATATCCAATGATTCATTAGGCCTATGTAACCTAAATGAATCATTTATATCTTCTGCCATCTGACGAGCACATTCTTTAGCGAATCTACGTTTCTTTTCTTCTACGCCATTGAAATTAGAGGTGATTACCATATTTATTCTATCTCTTATGCAAGCATCTAAAGTAATAGAACCTTTTTCTACTACTATATGTTTGCGATTCCTAAACTGATTCCATTTCCTATTACCACCAAATAGGCTAGCGATAGCGTTTACGATACTGCCAATGAAATAACCAATAGCTTCCATCTTAAATTCCCCTTTTTAGAGTTGTGTAAGAACAATCAGTCTCAAAATCCAAAACCATCTGACACACAGTTGATTGAGGAACACCATGAGCATTACGGGCAACCACTGTCCGTAATTCTTCAATCGTTACTGGCATAAGTTCAACTAATGTAACTTGATAGCCAAACTTCTCAGCCAAAACAGCATAACTTTCATATTGCCACTTGAAAATGTTAGTGTTGTCAACAATGACAGTTTCAACACCCTTCAAAATAGCATCAATGAATTTCTTAAAACAAAGAGAATGATTCATTGACAACTTTGAAATATCGAATTGATATTCTCCATCAACCATAAAAAAGTGATCGGAAGAACAAACCAAAGCTGATTCGTGATTTTCTGCAATCCAAGTAGACTTACCTGAACCAGAAGGGCCACGAAGAATATAAACTTCTTTCATTTTCTATATGCGACGATTAAGAGGACTAGCCAGAAACCACAAACATAAATTGCTTGCTCACTCATAGCTTGCCTAGGTCAAGTGCGGGTGTTATAATTAGTATAGTGCAGTGCTCATGGAAGGACGAGGACAGTGGCACATTGTCTACTCCTTTTCTCCAAAAAGTGTTGTTGTTGACTGACCCACAAGCGGGTGTTAGCAGAATGATTCGTTTTTTCGGACGATTGATATGTCTGCGGTTTTTGCCATTTGCAATGTTGGGCATTCCATGACTCTTGCAACACTGCAAGAGCCTTTTCCTATTGCATCATTTGCGGCTTCTTTTGCTTCTTCTTTGTTGTTAAAGATGGTTTTTTTTGGTGATGTTCCAAAAGTGACAACAGCGTAGAACATTTGAGTTTCCTTGAAAGTGAGTAAGCGGGTGTTACAAATAAACGTCTTCGCAAGCGTGGATGTTCGATATAGGACGTTCTTCAAAATGTCAACAAACAATAAAAATTCATTTTTTCCCTTTGAGGTTAAGACTGTCTCTACCTATAGGTCGGTTAGGTCGGAAAAAGTTTCCAAAGATTCTCGACTAATTTCATAATCGACAGTTTTGCAAACATCATCCAGCTTCATGCGATAATTTTAATGCATCTTCATCATTCATGAGTTTTTCCTTGGATTAAAGTAGATGCCTACAAATAAAGCTAATGATCACCAAAAGCACATATATTGTAAAGATTTTCATTTTCATTGTTTTCCCCTTTCAGTGACACTTATTAGACTAATTGGAAGATCAATGTTTCAGATAGAAAACATTTTTTTGATATCTTGGATAATTTCTTCTTTTGTGGGTGCATTATCTAAACTTCCTATATGTTTTTCAAATTTCCCATCATCACCAAACCAATTAACAAAATCTTGCTTAGAGATTACATTATAAATTTTTTGAGCAAGATCTGTGTTTTCACTGGGTTGCGTCATCTCAAAAGGCAGATCAACACTTTCCAGATCATCGTTTTCTATCCATTATCCAAAAAGATCCTCATATTCAGGATCATCTCCTATCATAAATTCTTGCGAAACAAATTTTTTAGCATGTTCATCAAAGTTTTGAATCACATAACCATGAGTAATTTTACGAAGAATTTTTTTTCCTTTAAGTGACAATTACTAGACTAATTGAAAGATCGATGGTTTCACTACATTGAAGTAAATTTTGTTTTTTCCTGCTAATTCACCTACTTCTAAAACAGAAACCTTAGACAATTTATCTCCACAAAGACAAAAATCATCTTTTTGAATGACTTCATCTTCTTGTCGAAGGAAAACTACCATATCCTCAGGCAATTTAACATGAAAGTAGGTAAAACAATCATATCCAGCAAAACTTCTCAAGGTTGGTCGAATATTTACTGCGTGATAACCAATTGCAGCACCAACTACCGATGAGATTTCTTCTGGTGGTTTATCTTCATTGTAAACCACAAAAATTCGATTAGGATTAGGTAATCCAATAACATAAATACCATTTCCGTAGTGAACAAACCGTGAACCATTAACCATTATTTATCCTTTAAGTGACATTTATTAGACAAACTCGATCAGGAATGTTTCAAACTTTAATTTCCCAGAATTTTTCATTAGGTCCATTAAAGTTAGGCCAAGGCATCGTCATCACTGTTTGGACTTCACTTTCTGGAACATTAAGGTGGGCAAATAATTTTTGCAAGGCTCGGCATCCTTCACCACCATAACCCCAAGAAAACCCACTGAAACGAGCAGATCCCTTATCTCCCTTGACCATAACACCAATATGACTTGTGTTATAACGTCCTCGATAACGATAGCCAACAATCGAATTTGGCTTTCCTACCTTTACAACATGCTTAATGGCGTCGATGGACTGACGGGAGACACCATTATTTTCTCGATAACGATACATTGTTTTTCCTTAGAGTAAGTGAGTGACACTTACTAGACTGTTTTGTTCAGATATGTTTCAAGATCATTGTAGCAAATTTGTTTTCTCCAATTCGATAAGAACGAACCCTATCGAATTGGCAATCTACAGGGATATTTTGCAAATATCCTAAACGTTGTAATAATGCCATAGAAGGAGCGGAAGTATGAGAGGCTACCCATTGATAACCTAGCCCGACAAGAACTTCGGGATTCCAGTGAAATTTTTTCATATAATCAATTCCTCAATTCGTTTAAAGTTAATGTTTAAGTGATTTAAAGCGGTTTCTAGGTCATCAATACATTCTCCATCGAATGCACCACAAATCGAAATTTCCCCTCTTAATTCCTTCATCAACTCATCAATCATAACGATTTCGGAGTGATGTCCGCCTTCACACCAATCGTCATCTTCTAGGTGTTCAACCGATTCTTCGGTCCAACCATATCCATAATCATGAACATTGAAGATATATTCCCCAAGACCATACATTAAATGCATATCTTCAAGATCAGTTTGTTCAAATCGGGTAAGGATTACTTTATCGAAATGATTCTCTTGAAGGAATTCAAATAACTTTTCACAAAGTCCTTCAAAAGAATGTCTGTGTTGTTGATAAGCGTTTTCCCAAATAGATTCCAAATGATGAACAATTAGAGTCTTCATATTTTTCCTTTGAGTGAGTGACACTCATTAGACTCTTTCGATCAGAAATGTTTCAAGAAAATTTGACATATCCATAGGACGTGTCATTAGCAGCAATAGCTCCTGTATTCGTGCTAAGATTATGCCAGTCAATTTGTAAATCAACTGTCGTTGCTTCGGTTGTTGTGTAAAATACATCAATTTCAGCTTGTCTAGGGAACAAATCGCCAGTAGCTACGACTTGCTCTAAACTATGTAAATACTTTAAACTACCTGGAATAACTGAATCTGCACCAATATCATACAAACGACCTTTAATCCAAGTGTTATCAAATGTTCCATCAGTGCTTATTTGTATACCTAGATTATATCGTATATTATAAGTACCTGCACTAGGTAAAGTTAGTACAATTCCTACATTTTCAAAACCATCATTACCTATTGCGGTAATTATAATACTACTTCCTAAAACATTTTCACTTATGGTTATTTTAGGTCCATTACCTAATTTGCTTAAACTTGGCATAAAAACTCCTTTGTAAATAAAGGTATTTATGCTAACTAGGCTTAATCATCACCTTATCTTCCCAGAAAACAACCGATTTCCTTAATTGAATCACAAATTCCTCATCAGTCATATTACTGGCAGTTCCACCAGATAGACCTAGATGATTATAGATCAGAGCATCAACTGGAATTGGGACATCTTCTTCATTAGGACTTGAATTGACACTAATAATTTCCCATTCGGCATCAGATCGATTTTCATCATTCTCAGCTAATACTTCTTTGTTGTATAGAACAACCTTGACGGAATGAGCAGGAACTTTATCTCCAATAACATAAAAATGTTTTCTGGGATCTTCCCCTTCTTGTCTAGCAGATAATTCCCCATGAAATGAATCACCAGCATTTAACTGGACAATACTAGAGAAAAAGCCTTCTGGATTGATAGGAATTAGAATAACTCCATTTCGATAACCCTTTTCCATATTAGGGAAACCATCAATAATCCTTTGGATCAGTTCTTCTTCACTAATTGTCCAGTGTGTGAATTGGGAATCAGCAGTTTGCCGAGTAGCAAAAGTAAGGGCAATGTCTGTCATTTTTGGTTGGAATTGCATTGTTGTTCTTTTAAAGGGAAGTTACATCTATTAGACTAATTGAAACAAAAATGTTTCAATGACTTCTAAGATAGATAAACCAAAATATGACACAAGGTATCATTGAAGCGATAAAATCCTGACTTAAACTCATAATTATATTTACAAGTTTAAGTCCTAGTTTTACTAGGAACTCTTCCGTTTATCGTGAAAAATATGTTCTTCATGATCAAAATCCTGTTTGTAGGCTTCTTGTAAATGTGCTAAACCACTTTCCAAGTCCTTGATCATTTCCTTCGTCCTTAGAATTGCATCTAAGACGGCATGTTCTTGAGTGTGACCCGTTCCACGAACAACATTCGGATGACCAATCACGAAAGTTTCGTAGATCTTCAAATCAGCTAAATCTTGCAGACGTTGTACTGAAAACTTGCCTTCACATCATTTCCTATAACATAACCAGCGAGATAATCTTTGAACATTATGCAGTTGTCAGCAAGCGTTTGAGTTCTTCTTGTTTTTCTTGTCGGCACGCAGCATAAGGATAACATTCCGCCAACTGTTGAACATAAGATAAGATGAGAATTTCATCATCATCACCCGAATAGCCATAAATATGGATTTTCCCCAAATACAAAATATGAAGTCGGATTCCACCCAAAACAGGGTCGAAAACACAATGTATCTCAATCTTACGATCATCGAAAGTCTGAATGAATTCAACAACAGATTTGATAGAATTATGTTGTTCATCTGTGATGTTAATTTCATCGTCCGACTCGAAACAATACTTACCTTGGGCGTTAACTTCAAATTCGATTTGCATCATTTTCCTTTGAGTAAGTGACACTTACTAGACTAATTGGATCAGAATTGTTTCAAAGTTCTTGCATGGTTGCAAAATGGAAATTATCGAGTACCAGAATAAACTCTTTTTCAGTCTCTTTATCAGAGATTATAAAAATGTTTGCTGACGAATTCTCTAATTCAAATGGTCCCTCTACCACTTCAATACGTTCCGATTTTGGTTGTGTGATGGGGTCTTTTGGATGAAAAGCAAAAATGATCGAAACTGAAAGAGCAGTTAAAAGAACACCATAAAACACAAAGACAAATACTGTTTGAGATTTCATTTAATAACTGTCTTTCATTTCGGAGATAAGCTGAGAATCAATGTCAGGACGTGATTTAATGTCTAAAGTCTTGCTTTCACCATAAGTATTGTGTCAGTTAAATAAAAAATAGTAAAATCTAGAAAAATATTGAAAATTCATTACTATATAAAGTAATGAAGAAATTAAGACAATACGCAAAAGAAAATAATGTAACTTACAGAACTGCATGGAATCATTTTCACGCAGGACTAATTAACGGTGCGTACCAGTTGCCCACCGGTACTATTGTCATCCCAGATGTTCTCCAATCCAAGCCAAACAAAGATTATATTGTAACTTATTCAAGAGTAAGTTCAAGTGAAAATAAGCCAAACCTCGAAAGTCAGTCAAGAAGATTAGCTGAATTTTGTAATGCAAAAGGCTGGACAATTGAAGAACAAGTTAAAGAAGTTGGAAGCGGTATCAACGATCAACGTCCTAAATTAAAGAAATTACTAGAACAAGGCAAAGCTACAAAAATAGTTGTAGAACACAAAGATCGTTTGACGAGATTTGGACTTGAATACATTAAGCTTGCGTGTAATAAATTTAATTGCGAAATTGTTGTCCTGAACAATTCCGACGACGAGAAAGAAAACATCATTGAAGACTTCGTTTCAATAATTACAAGTTTTTGTGCAAAGATTTACGGACAACGTAGAAGCAAACGCAAAACAGAAAAGTTAATTGAGGAACTACAAAATGATTAGATCTTCAAAATTAAGTACGAAATTTTCAAACAAAGAAAAGAAACAAAACTTAATTCTATTCATTGATGAATATAAAAAAGTTACACAGTTTTTCATTGATCTATTATGGGAAAAAGATGATGTTCCTAAGCTTTTACCAAAAGAAGTTACAAGTCAAGTAGAAACTTGGCTAAGTGCAAGAGCAGTCCAATGTGCGGCAAAACAAGCAAGTGGAATCATTCGTGGAACAAAGAAAAAGAACAAAGAAAGACAATATGTTTACGAACAATTACTTAAAAGTAATTTATTCAAAAAAGCTAGAAAGTTAAAAAACTTTATAAACAAAAACGATAAACCTAATATCAAATATTTGAATCCTGAATTAGACATTAGGTTTGTTAGTTTTGATTTCGAGAACGAAACTAGCTTTGATATTTGGTTAACATTTTCAAGTTTGGGCAACAAATTGAAAATAGAAATTCCATTAAAGAAAACGAAACATTTCAATTCTTTAAATGGCAAAATCAAAACAGGAATTAGGCTTAATGCTAAACATGTTACATTTATGTTCGAAAGCGAAGTTGAGAAGAAAACAATAGGTGAAACCATTGGATTGGATATTGGAATCAATGTTGTTGTAACTACCAGCAATGGACAGTTCAAGGAAGAAGATGAGCATGGTTGGACATTTAACAAGATAATTCAAAGGTTAAACAAGAAAGTCAAAGGAAGCAAAGGTTATGCAAAGGTTCAACAACAACGAACCAGTTTCATTAATTGGAACATCAATAATTTAAATTTAAGCAATGTAAAAACCTTGAAATTAGAAAAGATAAAGAATGTTCGTAAAGGTAAACGAACAAGTAGGTTTTTGAACCGCTGGACTTACGCAGAGATCAAAGGTAAACTAGAACTTACATGTGAAAAACTTGGTGTCCAAGTTATCTATGTAAGTCCTACTTATACCTCTCAACGTTGTAGCTCTTGCGGCTGGGTACGTCGTGGCAACAGGAAAGGACAGGAGTTTAGGTGTAATCAATGTAGCAATACAATGAATGCCGACCTTAACGCTGCTCGGAACATTGTCACTAATCTTAGACCGATTGGTACTAAGGAACGGTTACTTCAAAATAATAGAACAGGTTTCTATTGGAAAGAAGTAGGACAGGATCTTATGGTCCCTGTCGTCCAATAATCATATTTTTCTATAAAATATGGAACTATTTTAGTGGTTCGTCCATCGTTTTTCCTTTGAGTAAGTGACACTTATTAGACTATCTTGTTCAGGAATGTTTCAATAGTTTCCAACTTCACCAGCTTGCCACTGAGCAATAAATTCAAGAGCATCTTCCAAAGCAGCAAAAGTAAAATGTTCCTCTTTGCCGTTAAATTGCCTATCACAATTCCAATCGTCTGTCTTATAGACTAACCAGCCATATTTTTTATATTTACACCAACCATATCCCCTTTTCTTATCGGGAATAGGTTTAAACCCATAAGCAAGTGCGAATTGTTTCTCTTGGTCTTGAGGACTCATTTTCTTAATTCGGGATTATTAGGCCAAGTTGGGGTTGATTCACACCTATTATAACGATTATCAAGAGAACCGTTCTTGGTAACGAAAAACTTAGTATTCTCCAACCAATCTTTATCATCCTTGAAATGTAGGGGATATTCACCAAACTTCCAAGGTGAATTAGTCCAATTAGGCTTATGATCACCAGTATAACGATGAGTGAAAGCCCTTAAAACATATTTTTGATCAGTTGAAGATAATTCTGAACCAAGTTTCATCATTTTTCCTTTGAGTAAGTGACACTTACTAGACTAACTGGAAAAGAATTGTTTCAAACTCTTTGTTCAAGTAAAATGATAGAATAAGTGAACACTTGTTCTATTAGTGGTTCATAATAAAGATATTCGGTGGTAGGTTCTTGGGTGCCAATATATTACCCCCACTTATGCCAACGCCAACCACCCCATGATTCTTGATTACTCTTAATAACTTTCGTTAAACCAATTGTATAATCCCGATCAGGATCATCAATTAAAGGCTTATAATGTTCTAGTAACTGTTCAAAGTTATCACAAACGCCATAACTACCCAAATCATAATCTGAATAGATTTCATGCAATTTAGGATATTCTTGTTCGAAACTTAAAGGTTTCAACAAACTATGATTGTAATTAAACCTAAAGGGACTGATGAAGATTCCTTCATGTAGCTTTTCAGGCTTGCCGAATGATTCGTCAAATACTGGGTCTTTTAACATTATTTTCCTTAAAAAAGCTAGGGAGTAGGCGTTGATTCCTACTCCCTAGACTATCTCAAACAGCACTTGTTTCAAACTTTCGAGCAAAAATCAGACCCATTTCCAGATCATCAATTTCGCCATCAAGCTGCAATTGATAACAATGCTCCAACACAACACCGAACAATGGTCCTGGCTTCATACCAAGATCATCAATTAAATGACGACCCATAACAATCGGCTTAGGCTTATCAGATTGAATATCCAATTCCTTGGAAATATCCAGAATCTTCAATGCCGTTTCAGGACAATGCTTAGGCAATGGAGGACGACCACTATGATCGGCTTCCATCAATCTAACCAATTGAGTTAAATTAGACGGATGAGTTCTAACAGCCAACCGACGAACAAATCGTTTGTTAGGTTCAACACCAAGATGATCCATATGGCACTCAACTAACGAGATAACTTGATCAACAATTTTTCGTAAAGAACTATCCCCACAGAATCCCATACGGGCTAACAAAGTCCGAGTAGGTTCCGCCCCTTCATGAGCATGACCAGGAGACTTAATACGACCATCTTCTACAATCGTCGTCGTTGCCTTGCCCAAATCATGACACAAAGCAGCTAGAACTAAAACTAATCGTTCATCGTTGCTTAGATTGTCACGAACTGCAATGTCTACAGCAGCGTCACAAACATAACCCGTATGTAAATAAACATCACCCTCAGGATGATATTCGGGATCTTGTTCTAATCCAACTAATACTTCCAATTCAGGAAACAATTTAACCCAACCAGTATCAATAAGGAATTTAAGTCCCATTGACGGTTTAACGGACTTTAATGCCCACTTGACTACTTCCCCATAAATCCGTTCTACAGCGATTGTAGAGGCTTCTGTGAGCAGTTGTCGGCACATATCAGCCGTTTCCGATTCTACAGTCATGTTAAATCGTCCAGCGAATTGAAATCCCCTAAGAACTCTTAGTGGATCTTCGACGAAGTGTTCACTAGTAGCACGAAGGATTTTGTTATTCGAATCAGATAAACCATTGTAAGGATCAATGATTGTATCATTCATATCCATTGCCATACTATTAATCGTGAAGTCACGACGAAGAGCAGCCTGTTCAGGATTCATTGTATGATCAACTTCAACAATGAATCCTTTATGACCACGACCTACCTTAGAATCTCTTCTAGGTAACGTAAAATCGAAATCATCAGCTTCCGTCGTCAGTTTGATTACACCAAAACTGACACCCACTTGATCAACACGACCGAATTGGCTTAGAACTTGAACGAGCGTTTCAGCAGGTAAGTTGTAAACTTCAACATCAATGTCTTTGCAAGGGATATTCAGAATTTGATCACGAACACAACCACCAACGAACAATGGTCTTCCGCCTGCCTTGACGATTGCATCTAAAATTTGTTGCATTATTTTTCCTTTGAGTAAGTGACACTTACTAGACTAATCGGAAAGTAAATGTTTCAAACTATCTGGAACGATATTATGCTCATGTTCCATTTTTATTTTCTTTAGGTTAGAAAGGTTTTCTGCTGGAATCCTTATCCATACATTCTGATAGTGTCTTATATGATTCAGTTAACTGAATTTCCCCATCAACAGTTAGATAAAATATGTAATTTTATACTTTATTGGTACAACGGACTGTAAACTCGTTGCCAGCTAAATCATATATTCCATTAGGCTTCCAATAGAAACCTAATATGTTATGACCTAACTGACGCATGAAACTAACGTCAGGTAATTCTATTTCATGATTCAAACTTGCGTTCAAATCGCTGTCGCCAATGTAACCACATTGACATTTGTGAACTTTACCTTGACGTTGATTTTTGCGTACTAACCCACACACATTACATCGTTGCGAGCGATAAACACAACATTGTTCTTTAACAGAAACCTTCTGTTCTTCGCAATATCGCTTTAGTTTATCTACAATCAATGTGTATGTCCAGTGACTTCTAAATCTATCTACTTTTTTAAATTGTCTTACATCATGCAACTTTTCAACATTAACTTGTTTAATGTTTTTCAAGTTTAATTGATTAATCGACCAGTTAATGTAGTTTTTTCTTAATTCTTGAATTCTCCGAAAACCATTACTTCCTTTTTTCTTGCTACAAAGTTTAGTTAAAATTTTGCTTAAATTCCATCCATGATTATCATCTTTACTTATTTGTCCATCACTCAAAGTGATGCAAGTCGTAATGCCTTGATCTAGTCCAACAACTGTTCCGTTATCTTTCAATTCATTTTTAATTTCAAATCTTAAATTGACATAATTATTTGAAATTAAAAATGAACTGGGGACTTTGCCTTCTTTTAGCCATTTCATTGTTTGACGATGAGGTTTAATTGGAATTCTTATTTTACCAAATTGTTTTCCGATAGATTTTAACTGTAAAAACCAAATTCCTTTTCGTTGCATCAAATCACAACAAATACTATTGAGTTCACACTTGATATTTTCGGTCAATGTTGGCTTAGTTGCTTTTGTTTTACTAAGTTTTTCTTCAAGATAAGATACATCATTGTTTTCTTTTTTAAGTTTGTTTATAACCCAAATAAGCTTACGTACTTTTTCAGTGCTTGCCTTTACTATTCCGCAAGCTTGAGTTGCTGCACATTTAATTGCACGTTGACTTAATTTTGGATGATCGTAATCTTTAGTTGAAATAAATTTAGGACAATTATATTCTTGGTCAAGATTACCCCACAACATATCGACATAATCTTGCGTAACTTTTTTATAATCGTCAATAAAGCTAGAAAGATTTTTTTTCTTGTTGAAGTTGATGAGTTTATTGGACAACTTAGAGGATCGAATCATTAAGAACCTCTTTTATTTTATTGCTTTTATTTTGTCCTCGTCTTATTCCGTAAAGCCTACAGCAAAAAGAAGTGATTACACTTACCAAATCTTTAACTAAATCAGTTTCATCTTCATGGTCTTGATGAATTACTTCAACTTGACAATTCGTTTTGTCAAGTAATCTTTCAATGTAATTAAACCCAAATCTAGTTAAACGATCTTTATTTTCAACAACAATAAGTGTTGGTTCACTGTCAATCATTTTCCAAAACTGAGGACGATTATCATTCATTCCACTTGCAATTTCTTTATAAGATTTTGCAATTGAGTAGCCTTTAGCAAGGCAATATTGATTTATTCTATCAACTTGATATTCAAGTTCTTTTTTTCTCGAATGATTACTTACTCTAGCATAAGTTACAATATTTGTGTCTAATGGTAATTGTTCTTTTGTTTCCGAAACAATAATTGTACCTGTTGGCAATTGTTTTGCATTTGGGATTAGCCCTTTCCAAAACCAATTGTATGCTGTGCGATAGCATACGCCTTTTTCTTTTGCATATTGACTTAGTTTCATGTAATTATATAGTACATATAATTACATTTTTTTAAATAAAATTGTATTTTTATTTAATTATGTTCAAACACATTAATTAATTTGATAGAATTACTAAGATAGTGCCATGTCTACAGAAGAGTAGGCATATTTGCACAAGGAGTAAGTGACACCTAATAGACTAACTCGAAAGCTATTGTTTCAGAGTTTTTGAAATTTAATACCCTTGGTGGGATTCGAACCCACAAGGCACTAAGCCACGGAATTTTAAGTTCCGCATGTTTACCAGTTTCATCACAAGGGCATGATCTTGCCTAATTTCCCAACAAACTTTCCTGAATATACTCATTTTCTTGACAAAAGTTAAGAGCAATTTCGTCAAGTAGTTTAAA
>Ga0222674_1000144_pt1 | contig 35979 bp, 30 predicted proteins | sample AntAcemetagen866_FD_179804 | JGI IMG/M metagenome (GOLD analysis project Ga0222674, IMG submission 179804) | Saline water microbial communities from Ace Lake, Antarctica - #866 | ecosystem: Environmental > Aquatic > Non-marine Saline and Alkaline > Saline | place: Antarctica: Ace Lake...
TCAAAGAATTCCTAGAAATCTCACGGAAATTAATCGACGAAGAAGCTCTTTTTAACAGCGATTTTTCACCTTACGAAACTATTGGTCAAAAGATCTCTGATTTGATCCCTTATGCCCAAGAAGCCCATAGTGTCGCTGAGGTGGCTAGTAGTAACCTAAAACTAGATCGTGACGACCTAGCAGACTTAATAGACTTCCGAATGGCTGTGATTAACTACGAGGACTCTAAAAAGTCCGCCTTAAGCGATGACAGCTTCACCGAAGAAGAAACCGCAGCATTAGTTAAACTCTTCAACAGTGCCGATGCACTGTATAATTTAACTTCAGTGCAAAACATACTAACCACGAACGATGGCCTAGAAGCACTCGATCCCGACTTTCTGGATAACGGCTATTTGCACTGGTATAATGAAAACTATTACTTTATCAACCACCTATAATAGAAGTTTTTATAGTAGTTAATACAAGTTATATCTTGTGTTAACTACTATACTATTACCGGTTATATACGAACTCTGACGCAGCAATAAGCAGCCTCCGGAACCATAGGTTCAGTCCCTCCCCATTCGGATTTACTATTGCAATCCATACCTAATACGTGACATTTTCCCTCTGATTGAATTTCTCCAAAAAAGAGATGTAAAAAAATTCCCTTTTTTGCAGGGCTTATGTATAAAGTATCGTTGGTTATTTCGCAATAAATGTAAGGAGCTCCGATGAGTGTTCGTATTGGGATAAATGGTTTTGGTAGAATTGGACGAGTTGTACTCAGACATGCGCTCAAACGCAAAGACGTTGAGATAGTTCACATCAACGATCTAACCGATACTAAAGTGCTCGCTCATCTCCTTAAGTATGACAGTGTCCACGGACAACTAGACTTGCCCGTATCAGCTGAGAATGACCGCTTGATAGCTGGTGACTTTAATATTTCAGTATCGGCTCAGAGAGACCCTGCGGAGCTTCAATGGCATGATAAGAACGTTGATATCGTTTTTGAATGTACAGGTTTTTTCAGAAAGAGAGCTGACGCGGAAAAACATATCAAAGCTGGAGCTTCTAAGGTTTTAATCTCGGCACCGGCAAGTGATGAGGATCTGACAGTTGTACTAGGGGTTAACGACGATAAGTTAAAACCAGAGCACCGCATTGTATCAAACGGTAGCTGCACCACTAACTGCTTGGCACCTGTCGCAAAAGTTATTCACGACAATTTCAAAATAAAAAGAGGGTTGATGACCACCATCCACTCTTATACCAACGACCAAAAACTGCTCGACTTGCCTCACTCGGATTTAAGGCGAGCCCGGGCTGGTGCAGTAAGTATGATTCCTACTTCTACGGGTGCAGCTAAAGCAATTGGCTTGGTCCTGCCAGAGCTCAAAGGTAAGTTACACGGACTCTCTGTCAGAGTCCCTACTCCAAATGTGTCATTAGTAGACGTGACATTTGAAGTAGAAAAATCGACCTCTGCTGAAGAAGTAAATAAAAAACTCCGCGATGCGGCGCAAGGATCCCTTCAACACGTTCTTGGTTACACTGACGAACCTTTGGTTTCCGTTGATTTCATGGGCTGCGATAAGTCTAGTTTTGTTGATGGTCTATCAACTTCAGTGATGGATGGAACGATGATTAAAATCCTAACATGGTATGATAATGAAGCAGGGTTTAGCCAAAGAATGCTAGATGTTGCAAAACTGATGGCTAAATAAATTAGAAAAGGTGCATTAGCAGTATGAGCAAAGATAAACTAGTTACATTAACACGCAAAGAAGTATTAGAAATCCTAGCTGAATCTCGTGACCTTAGTGGACTCGACATCCGCAAAGCAAATCTAAATAAAATGGATTTTAGCGATTGCGACCTAACCGAAGTAAACTTGTCTTACGCCAATTTGAAAGACTCAAACTTTCGCAATGCAAACCTTAAGAGCGCATCCCTATGGAATGCAAATCTCGAAGGCGCTGACTTCACTAACGCAAACCTTGAGGAAGCGGACCTTGACTACGCCAAGTTACGTGGTGCTATTCTTCATAACGCCAATATCAGACGAGCATCTCTTCCTACAGAACTTATCCCGCGAGAAGACATCATGTCATCGGTAAAAACGGGTAGTAAAGTAGGGCAAAGACGGTAGTAAAGTTGGCTTCTCGTTTCGAAATATCACTCTATTGATTCAGATAGTTATTTAACTTCTCTCGATCATCATCACCTTCAGAATTTTGAATATCGGTATACATCTGGGTAATGCTCTCTGTCGTTTGATCAGAGCTATCTCCTAAACTACTACTAATCGAATCTAACGCCTCCGTCGCTCCTAGCAGCCCATTTAAAACCGCAGTAGCATCGTCTAGCCCCAATGCTAACAATTCAGAAGCTGAAAGCTGACCGTCACCATCGACATCGAAGGATTTTAGTCTTAATGAGACCGATGCTGTACTGAGCAAGGCTAGTTTAAAATTATCGGCGTCTGTACGACTTGAAATTGGTATGGATCGAAGCAAGTCTAACGCTGTAGCTATGCCCGTCAAATTCTCGTCGGTAGCTGGAGGAAGATACGGCCAAATTTGTGAAAGCTGGTCATTCTCAGAAACTAACTCTGTCGCCGATGTCGCCATGTTCAAAGCTAAGTCAATTAAGCTGATTCCATGTTTTTGGGCATAGGCAGCAGAAAGAATTGAAACTAATTGCCAATTATCCGGATCAGAGTTCAAAGCACTTTCAAGAATACTAATCGCTTTATCAGGATTATTGTTTTCTAGCTCATGCACCGCATCTTGCCCAGCATCAGCTGTTTCTAGGCTAGAGAATGCATTGCCCGACCCACACCCGTTCAAGAAAGCAAAAAAAACTATTAGAATTAAACTCATACTTACTTTCATATGATCCCCTAAATTCCTGCGCTTATTCTGATAAAGTATCTTTCATCAGCGTACATACCAACTCGCTCGCCGATCTCTTGTCCGTAGTAACCAACATCTACACGAAAAACATAGATATCTGTATAGATCCCCGCGGTGCTATAACCCTGATTCAAACCTCCGGTTACACCAATCACATCAGCGACTGAAATCTCACTTCCTATATGAATATTTTTCAAAACATTTGATTCGACTGCCCCGGTCAAGTCCCAGTAATCTAATAAAAGTTTAAAGCGACTTAATTTTGTTCCTAGCGAAGCAGCTACTCCGAGGTTAACCGTTTGCTTCAACCTACTCACTTCTTCGCCGCTATCATTTTCTATTTTAGTATCGCCGACATTCTTTACTGTAAGACCTGCAGAGTATTTCGTATGCCACCGATTTTCAGGAGTGATCAACATCATACCCAAGTCAGCCCCGGTACCGGCGCCTTCTACCAGAACATCACTAGTACTTAAGTCACTAACATTTGCGGCATCTGCAATACCCGCTTCAATTTCACCTTCGTTTCTTTTGACATATTTTCCAGTAGCCCCAATTAAAAGTTTATTATTTAAAAATCCTTCGGCTAAGCTGAAAGTCAAAGCTTGATTAGCTGCAAAGTTTGCATTTAGTTGTTCGAGAGCACCTTGCTCTGGGTCCTTTTTAACTAAAAGGTTCGCCTCACTAGAAAATAACGCCCCAACTGCGGCTCTGCGGAAAACAACAGCCGATAAACTAGAAAGCCCTAAATGAAAAGGCTTACCGATTTCATTTTTCAAAGTCTCAGTTTGATCTTTCTCCTGAACATATAACTTATTATATAAGTCGCGGCCCCGCGAAGAAAATTCGAGCTGCGGAGATCCGATTACTACTTTCTTATAAATACCTTTACCTTGAGCAAGTCCGGCAGGGTTATAAAATATTGCTTCCTGATCGTAAGCTACCGCGATCCCTGTGTCCCCTCGACCTAGGTAATGGGCGCTCCGATAAATTCTATCGCCATCGGCTATAGCAAAGCTGGAAAACCCTAGCAAAGACGTTAAAACGCTTAGCCTTACGATTTTTCTAGCATATTTCATAGTGTTTGCTAAATAGGCCATTAATCCTCTCCGAAACTACCAAATATAGATCGGAAGAAGGTTGAGGAACCTTACAAAGAAAGATCGAATGCCTTTAAAAACAAACAGTTACGCCTACGTGAACTTTACTTCAAGAGCTGACTCGTACAGGGAAATGACCGTTAAACTCGCATTCACACTAGGGAAAACGGCTATAAAAACACAGCCCACCGCGGACATTTATAAACAAGGCTGAAATTATATAGAAAAAATATTCTGGCGATGTAAAGCTGTACGTAATTTCACAGAGGTGCTGAATGGCAGACCAACTAACAACCACAACAGATAAAAATAACCGTGACATGAAAGAAGCCCAGATACGATTTATAGTTTTGCAAGAAAAAATGAATGCCAAGCTTGATACTATAATCGAGCTATTAACCAGCCCCATTAAAAAACCTGAACAGATTCCGACTATTAGTAGTAAGTTGGACGACATGAACTGAGAATCCGTTGGATCGAGCATTCTCTGACAGTATTGAAATAGTAGGAGATCAAACTATCTAAATTTAGATAAAAAAAGGGGTCCCAGCGGAACCCCTAAAGCTCTATCCACCTAAGGTGAAATTTTTAAGAAAGGATACTACACACGGATAAGACAGAACGTGCAGATAATCGTGAAACGGGGAAGGATTCTAATCTTGCAGTAGTAGAGCTTATTCTGTATCTCCAAGTCTTCTTTATGGACGTTAATTTCTTGCTAAAAACCAAAATACCAGTCCAAATGATTATTGCTAAACCTCTTGTGAATGCCGGGAAGTTATATCTTTTGTATAACATATTGTCAACTTATAAAGAATGATTTAACGATTAATAAACTTTAAATTAAATTTTTTCAAAATAGAATCACTAGTATTTATAGCAATTTATGAGAAAATAGAGATCCATACACCTTCAAACCCGAGGACGTGAGGCATATATGACACGAATTAAAATAGGATTAATATTGGTATTATGGCCCCTAATTGATCACAGCTCAGCTGTTGCATTTGAGGAGTCGGATGCTCGGACTGGAGACAAAAGGACTTTCGAACAGACCCTACCTAAAGGAGAGTCCCTTGATCCGGAGGAAAGTTCTCCCGAATACTTCAGCGAGGAAGAGAACAACGGCTCAGTGGTAAAAGTGTTTAGAAGACGTGCTCCAATTCAATATGGTCGTGTAAGGTCTTACCTAAACTTAGGAGTTAGTAGTCAGAATAATTTTGCACCAAAACTTACGGTTGCATACCCTTTATATCGGTTTGTTCATTTACGTGGTTCTTTATTTTATTGGAATAGACAAAACGAAAGTTTGTCAGCTTCAGGGTACGGACCTGAGTTTGACGGGATATTAGTTTATGAAAACAAAACAGTATTCTCGCCGTTTGCAGGCACCGGTATCGGCTTCGAGTCATGGACTCAACAAACGGAGTTCAAAGAAGAGCGCGACCAAGATTTATTTGTATCTTATTTTATTGGCTTAGACATTCGGATGAGCAAAAACTTCGGGCTACAGCTAAGTAGAAGAGTTAAGCTATTTGCTGGAAGTGGGCCGTTAGCTTACAACGGAAAGTACCGTGAGAAAGAACAGATTTTTACTGATATAAGCTTTAGAGCATTTTTCTAAAGTTTATTTCTTAACAGAATCTTGTAGACCTATCGCCATGATTTATTCAGCGCTTGTAGTGCTTCGTTACCAGGACATAGTTCCGATAAAGAATAGTCTCGTAGCGGTTTACTAGGCGTAGCTATCATGTCATGCATATCCCTTTCCTTGGGATCTAAGAACAACAAACCAGTTATTACTTCATTTCGTTTTTGATGCATCTGGATTTGCTTTAGAGCTTCTAAACGATCTTCAGGATCATAATTTTGATCAAGTTTTTTAAGTATCATTTGACTACCGTCATGCAAAGTAACAGATGTCGACTGACCTTTTGGATAATCAACAGAGATTTCTTCACGCTTAGGAACAAAATCTAACACATTAACTTCTGTTTCATGCTCTCGAACATATTCATACGACTTAGTGGAGCCCTCGTGATTATTGAAAGTCACGCATGGCGATATGACATCGATCATTGCGAAACCTTTATAATTCAAACCAGCTTTAATAAGCGGAATTAATTGCTTCTTATCACCAGAAAAACTTCTAGCTACAAACCCCGCACCCATTTGTAGCGCGAATGCTGCAGGGTCGATGGGGTCCATCTCATTTGGAACACCTTTCTTATTTTTAGACCCCACATCAGCAGTCGCCGAGAATTGACCTTTAGTCAAACCATAACAGCCGTTGTTCTCGACAATATAAAGCATATTTAATTTCCGTCGAATCACATGGGCAAATTGCCCTATACCGATCGAAGCAGTATCACCATCACCTGATACTGCTAGGTATGTAATGTCTTTATTCGCAGCATTTGCACCGGTAGTTACCGAAGGCATGCGCCCGTGTACCGAATTAAAACCGTGAGCACTACTAAGAAAATACCCCGGAGTCTTTGACGAACAACCAATGCCGCTCATTTTACCTACTTTGTGGGGCTCTATTGAGAGTTCAAAACAAGCTTGAATGATTCCAGCAGTAATAGAGTCGTGACCACAACCAGCACAAAGAGTCGACAATCCACCTTCGTAATCACGAACAGTAAGCCCTAATTTATTCTTGCCTAAACCAGGGTGGCTAACTTTGGGTTTTGGAATATAACTCATATTTTCGCACCTTCGATCTTAGCTGCTAAACTGTCCACTAAGAAACTTGCCATTACAGGATTACCATCATAGGAACAAATAGATTCCAATAAATTAGGGTCTAACTGAAGGTCATTCACTAGTAATGTCTTTAGTTGAGCATCACGGTTCTGGTCTATAACAATAACCTTATCGTGTTTCTGACAGAATTCCCAAACTTCTGGACCAAAAGGAAAGCTCAGTAGCAGCATTTCGTTAACAATCATTCCTCGTTTGCTTAGAATCTCTGTAGCTTCTCGAAGAGGTTCATAAGTAGTTCCAATAGTAACAATCCCTACCTTGTTATTAGCGTCGCGAATATTCAACTTTGGTTTAGGTAAACTTTTTTCGACCGCTGTTTGAAATTTCTTAGAAATCCTCTCCATATTTTCTTGGTAGAGAGCACCGTCTTCGGTGTACCGCCCAAACTTGTCATGCCCTGATCCCCTGGTAAAATATGCCCCTGAAGGATGAACACCGGGATACGTCCGGTAAGTAACACCGTCATTATCAACATCTAAATATCTATAAAACTTCTCATTAGTAGTCTCTAGAGCATTCTGATCCAAAACCTTACCACGATCATGCTGATAGGAGTCATCCCACTCTAAAGGCTCGGAGACATAGTCATTCATTCCCAATTCTAAATCACTCATGACAATGACTGGGGTTTGATAACGATCGGCTAAATCAAAAGCCAATACAGAGAATTCAAAACATTCCTTAACCGAAGAAGGAAACAGTAAGATATGCTTACTATCACCGTGTGAAGCATAAGTGCACAACAATAAATCGGACTGCTGAGTTCTAGTAGGCATCCCCGTTGAAGGACCGCACCGCTGGATATTAAATAAGACCATCGGAATTTCGGTATAATAGGCGTATCCAATAAATTCACTCATAAGCGATATACCAGGGCCACTCGTCGCCGAGAATGATCTAGAACCATTCCAAGCAGCACCCAATACCATGCCAGCTGCTGAGATCTCATCCTCAGCCTGAATGATTGCATACTGCTGATCACCATTTTCCTCTTCACGAAACTTATGACAGTATTTATTGAAGGCTTCGATCACCGAAGTAGACGGCGTCAATGGATACCACCCCGCTACCGTGGCTCCAGCGTAAACAGCACCAAGCCCTAAGGCCTCATTACCATTTAAAATAATATTTGATCCAACTAGATCTCGTTTAGCTACTTTGATTCCGCAGGGACATAAGTAATGTTCTTTAGCATGCTCATACCCAAGCTTCAGCGCCAAAAAATTACTTTCATGAAGCTTAGGTTTAGTTGCAAACTGATCTTTAATGAGTTGGTGGAAAATATCTAAATCTATATCTAAAAGTGCAGCGACAGATCCAACATAAATAATATTCTTTAGCATGTCACGAGACTTCGCATGAGAAAAGTTATCCCGAGCCATTTCACTAATAGGAATTCCTATATAATTGACATCCTGCCGTTTATCAGATTCTCTTAGCAAACGGGTAGAGTCATAAACCAAATAACCACCCTCACGAAGAGCGGCTACATCCTGTTTAAAAGTTTGAGGATTCATGGCGATCGTAATATCAGAGTTACCCCGACGACCGGTATACCCCGATTCACTTACTCTGACTTCATACCAAGTAGGAAGACCTTGAATATTAGATGGAAATATATTCTTAGGGCCGATAGGAAGACCTAATTTAAAAAAACTCTTAGCAAGCATTCCATTCGCACTAGCTGAACCAGTTCCATTAATGTTTGCAAACCTTATAACAAATTCATTTACTGACTCGATTTTATTCACAGGTCACTCGCTTTAGGAAGGTCCAAGATAAACTTTTGCATATCCCAAGCACCAGTAGGACAGCGTTCAGCACAAAGACCACAGTGCACACAAAGATCCTCATCTTTAACCATAATCCGCTTAGTTTGGACCAGAGGACCAGATATCAACATATTTTGTTCACTATTCAAAACCGGAGCACTCAATTGAGCTTTCAATTCTTCAATAGGTAGATCCTCAGTCATCGTCAAACATTTTACCGGACAAATATCAACGCAAGCATCACACTCTATACAACTAGGCGTATCAAATACCGTTTGCACGTCACAATTCAAACAACGACTTGCTTCCTCGATAGCTAGCTTCTCATCATAACCTAGTTCAACTTCAGTTTTCAGTTCATCAATTCGCCTACCCACTTCAACATGAGGTACTTTAAAACGTTTATCATCTGAATAGTCATTACCATAACTCCACTGATGAATCCCCATTTTCTGGCTAATGAGATTCATCCCACGAGGCGGCCGATCATTTACACTTAGACCTTGTAAATAACTATGAATCGAAATCGCTGCCTCATGACCATGAGCAACAGCCCAAATAATATTCTTCGGGCCAAAGGCCGCATCACCACCAAAAAAAACTTTAGGGTTAGATGATTGATACGTTACGGAATCAACAACCGGCATCTTGCGGTCATTAAAATCAATTCCAACATCTGACTCGATATAATTAAACGCAGTACTTTGACCAATGGCCAGAATCACATCGTCACACTCAATGAATACATCCGCTTCACCGCTTGGGACCGGATCCCACTTCATATTTTCATCATAACACTGCTTGAGATGTTGAAATCGAACACCTTTAAACTTACCGTTATCAACGACAAACTCTTGGGGAAGAAGATGGTTAATAAACTCGATCTTCTCTTCTTGACTGTCATCTTTTTCCCAGGGGGATGCCAGCATCTGTTCGAAGGACTCTGGCGCGATCACCTTCACCTGTTTGCCACCGATACGACGAGCTGTACGACAACAATCCATCGCAGTATTACCACCGCCGATGACAATAACTTTTTCTTGAATGCTTTTAGTATGCTCAAAGGCTACATTTGCTAACCAATCTAAACCGACATGAACGGACCCTTCTGAGTCTTCCCTACCCGGAATTTCCAGATCTCTACCAATTGGAGCACCCGCACCAATAAAAATCGAGTCATAGTCGGTTAATAAATTCTTTAAGCTCGAAACGGGGGTATCATACTTCATATTGATACCCATATTAACAATGGCATCAATTTCTTCGTCTAAAACCTTAGGTGGTAATCGAAACATTGGTACTGCAAAACGCATGGCACCACCGGCCTTCTTATTCTTCTCATATATGGTTACATCATACCCAAGAGGAGCTAAATCATTTGCAACAGTTAGAGAAGCAGGTCCCGCACCAATTAAAGCAACTTTTTTACCATTTTTCTCCGAAGGTGCTTGAGGAAGTAATGCTGATACGTCGCCTTTGTAATCTGCTGCGACTCTTTTGAGTCGACAAATAGCCACGGGTTCTTCGTCTTCTAACCTACCACGCCGGCAAGCTGGTTCACAAGGACGGTCACACACCCTACCTAAGATCCCCGGGAAAACATTAGAATCACGGTTGATCATGTAAGCTTCACTATAGCGACCTTCGCCGATCAGCCTTATATATTCAGGTACAGGAGTATGAGCGGGACACGCCCACTGGCAATCAACAACTTTATGGTAGTAGTCCACATCAACTTTAGTCTCAGCCACGGTTCTCCCTCAACCCATTCACTTTACCAAGACAATTCTAGCAAAAAAATCGAAAGATGTATGATGAATTTCACATCTAATGTACAGGCTTACATGCATTGTTACTGGAATGGCTGGCAATATGATCAAACTCAGCATCAGTCATTTGCCAATCGATATATTGAAGCCCACTCCCTAAGATCTCACGATTCTTTGAAAGACTGAACTCGGTAAACTGCCAGTTATTACTTGCCTGAAGTTCGTCCATCTGCCCAATATCTAAAACCAAGTTATGGCCTTCGCAAGAAAAATCGAATTCACGCAGATTGACCATCGAATAATCCCGAGCTTCGGGCCGTCGAAACCACAACAACAACCGAGACGGCTGAAATACAAAGTGCCAGCTGGTTTCAGCCCAGGTTAGGTCTGCGAGCTGATCAAATGCATAATCAACAATGTTACGAGTCGACGCGCTACCAAAACCCATCGTATAAGTAGCTGCTTTGACAAAGCGGTCTACTGAACTATGCCCAATAGGAATAGGAGCGCTACCACCAAACCCCTCATATTGCAATAAGTTCGAAATAGACGGTTCATACGCACTATTGCTCAAAACAGGAATAAAAAAATCGCCATCTCTCTGGGTGTATATCCTTTGTTTACCTCGGGTATATTCAAAGACAGCACACTCCGATGAAGCCGAACAAACCATAAAGTGAGCAGAAGCAGCTACTTTATCAATAATTACATTTTTCGAGTTTAGAATGGCTTCATCTAAAGTTGCTGAAGTATCTAAAATATACTGCACCCATTGAAATTCATTTAGGGTCGGCTTATTGTAACTATCCGGATACTGAGACCCTCTCAACACAAACATCTCTACCGTCAAACCTTCTTCATTGATCCCTGCTACCGGAAGGTCTTTACCCAAAAGCGTATAAGTCAATGATCCGTATTCGGAGCTCCAAGAGGCGCGTTCAGAAGATGGCTCAAGGTTCATTGCCGTTTTCACCACACCGCGCCTATTACTCATCAGTACCCCACCTTGCCCCCAATCATGTGACTTAGCTAAAACACTCTGCCCTTGTGCACCTACAAAAAAACCTGTGCAACCAAAAAGATCGTTATTTAAAAATAACAAACTAATCAATAAGCAATACCTTAAAGTACACATAATCTTCCTCAATAAAAGTTTGGGTAACGAGTACCTTTAACCTTAGCAAATTTTCTGCTAAAACATAATATAGGTTTTTAAAAAGGAGAAGGCTTATGGCTTCAGGTGATCAAGCTATAAAAGGAATGTGGGACAAACTTTCTCCTTTACCCGGAGGAAAAATTTTATTCAGTAAAATGGTTGGTAAGATCGCCCCGTATACCTCTACCATCCATTCATCGGTCATCGAGCTTTCTGATGGTCATGCAAAAATATCAATGACTGAACGAAAAAAGTTAAGAAACCATCTGAAATCCATTCACGCCGTAGCACTAACTAACCTAGCTGAAATTACTACCGGACTTGCCGTTGTTTATACTTTACCCAAAACCAGTCGAGGGATTCTAATTGGACTCGAAGTCGAGTTTTTAAAAAAAGGCCGTGGTGTTATTATCGGCAGCTGTGACTTCCAAGTACCAACATCGTTTGATGATCAAATTATTAAAGCACCAGTCACACTGGTTAACTCCGACGATGAAGTAGTTGCGAGAGCCATTGCGACATGGAAAGTGAGTGCAAGGAGTGTCTAATATACCAACTGATGACTTGTTTACCAAACAAGTGGGAATCAAATATCCCATTATCTGCGGCGCAATGTTTCCATGTAGCAATCCTGAACTAGTAGCAGCCGCCTCAGAAGCTGGAGGCATTGGCATCATCCAACCGGTATCGTTAGTATACGCACATGGCTACGACTTTCTTGAAGGCCTCAAATACATAAAATCTCTGACTCAGAAACCTCTCGGCATCAATATTCTCGTAGAAAAATCCTCCAAAGTTTACGAAGACAGAATGAGACAATGGGTCGACATAGCGATCGAAGAGGGCGTAAAGTTTTTCGTCACCGCACTTGGTAACCCTCAATGGGTGGTAGACAAAGCAAAGGCTATCGATGGTGTTGTCTACCATGATGTAACCAATAAGAAATGGGCTAAAAAAGCCGTCGACTGTGGAGTCGATGGACTTATCTGCGTTAACAACCGCGCAGGTGGTCATGCTGGGGAGTTAGCACCGCAAGAATTACTATCACAGCTAAAAGGATACGGTCTCCCGCTCATATGCGCAGGGGGCATAGGTACCCGATCCGACTATTTAGCAGCCTTAGATATTGGCTATAGCGGTATACAAATGGGTACGCGGTTCATCGCCAGTAAAGAGTGCAAGGTCCACTCAGATTATCAAAACGCTATCATTAACGCGCAGGAAAAAGATATCGTCTTAACAGATAAGATCACTGGAGTTCCAGTTTCAGTCATCAACACAAGTCATATAAAAAAAATCGGAACCTCTTCAGGTCGGCTTTCAAAGTTCCTACTAAAACACCCTCGGACAAAACACATCATGAGAATCATCTATACTCTTCGAGCGTCCTGGCAATTAACTAAAGCATCGTCAAAAGGTAATCGCTATAAAGACTATTTCCAAGCAGGTAAAAGTGTTTCGGGAGTTAACTCAATCATGTCGGTAAACGAGATCATTTCAAGCTTTGTTAAGAGTTCGTAAAAACAATAAACCTCTAATACTAAAGTATAAATCCTATATTTTATAACTTCCTCCAAAAACTAAGCCCTCAAATAAATGATATAATTAATCATCCAATAACGAGCTAGGAAAAGATTGCACAGTGGTAGTACTACCGGACGATCCAACCTTGCGAATAGAATGAGGTAATGTTATGAAATCATTTCCATTCCAAGCAGTTTTTTACTGGGTAATTTTCGCCCTCTCCACGCAGGCATACGCTTTCGTTAAACCATCCAAGTCAACCTCCAACAAAACACAGCTTGAAAAACACGCTCCAGCAGAGCAGGTGATTCGCCCACAATTAACCAAAACGATGTCACTTAGAGATTCTAAGTTTAAATCCAGTTCATCCATACAAGAAGCTCATATCGCTTTAGATAAAAACACTGGAGAGTTACGAGTAATAAGCGGGAACTTCTCTAACCTCCATGGTCCCCTTACTAAAAACTCTCCAAACGAAGACTACATCACTGCTGCGATGAGCTTCATCTTTGGCAATCCTTCCTTCTTTCCAAATCTAACTGAAGTAAACCTTCGGCTAGATAAAAAATCCACTCTAAGAGATGGCGAGCATCAATTCTTTAAATTTCGAGTATATAGGAATGATCGCCTAATCCAAGGTGCGATGATCGACTTTCGCTTCAAGCATGGCAAACTCGTACAAATAGCTAATAACTCTTTTAGCGAAGCTAACGCCGTACTAACAAAAACAAAAACTAATATCTATCAAATCGTAAAAGACGCTTCGAAATCGGATCACTTATCTCATAAAGGGTCTGTATACAGAGTCGTTCAAAACCAGAAAAAATATGAGTTAGTTTCAGTAGAGCGATTTATCTCGATCGAAAATGGCATACCTTTTGAGATTCACGCAATCTCAGAAACAGCCGAGATCTTTGAAAAGAAATCTTTAAACCACTATATTTCCGGCAATGCTTCTGGATCGATTTACCAAAGATCCTGGCAAGAAAGTCGTGTAAATCTACCATTTAGTGATCTAAACATTTCTCTAACTGACGATGCTATTGCTACTACAAATAACCAAGGTGCGTTTGATGCTGGTGAAAGCACTGAGGTTTCCGTTAGCGGATTAGCCGGACCACTTGTGAAAGTTACAGCTGTGACTGGAACACCAGTTTCTCAGAGTGCCAGCATCGATGAAGCCGGGCTACTAACACTAAACATCTCTGCTGAAGAAGGCGAGAATGCCTACGAAGGTAAAGATACTGCTCAATCCATGATTTTCTATCATGCGAATAAGATCATACAACATGCAAAAAAATACATCGACACTCCATGGTTCTCTAGTCAGCTCCCAGCAAATGCAAACCTTGCAGACACCTGCAATGCTCACTGGAGCAGCTTAGCAGGAAATGTAAACTTCTACTCCGCAGGAAATAACTGCGCAAACACCGGACTAATCTCCGATGTAATCTATCACGAATGGGGACATGGTTTCGACCACAATACCGGCGGGATTGAAGACGGAGCTTTCTCTGAAGGCATCGGCGACATTATGTCACTAGTCATGACCCATTCACCTATACTTGGAACAGGATTTCGACTTAACGGTGATCCCGTAAGAAACCTTGAAGAAGATAAAATCTATCCACAAGACGCAGGTGGCGGAGTTCATTCCGAAGGGTTGGTTATCGGCAGTACTTTTTATGATCTCTTTCAGGAGTTATCGAAAGTTCATGGTGAAGAAATCGCAGGCGACCTTATATCGCGTTATGCATTCAAAATGCTTCCTACGGCTAGTAAGTATACAGATGTCTACGACGCTCTTCTCGTTATCGATGACGATGACGCGGACCTAAACAACGGTACTCCTAACACTTGTATTATTAGTCAAACGTTTAAAAAACATGGACTAGCTGAACTTCATCCTAATTGTTACTTAGGAACCAAAGACGGCGTCGAAACCACCCAATTACAAGGAAACGATAATGGCATCGTAGAACCAGGAGAGACTTTTTCAATAAGCCTTAGCGTTCACAACGACTCATCGATCAACATCGTGGATATGGCAGCGATTGCAAGCATTGAAGGAAATGATAAGGTTTCTATTAGTAACAACCCATTAGCTTGGTCTACCATCCCCGTTGGTCAATCATTAGCCAGCAGCAATCAAGTCGAAATGGTAATTGCGGATGATGCAGTTTGCGGTAGCTCGTTTAAAGTTGTATTCGCCCAAAAATCTGCGACACGCACTGGTTCTTTAGATCATAGTTTCACTTTAGGGTCACACAAAGGAACTGATGTTAAATTCGCAGTCGCCGACTTACCAGCTCCGATCCCAGACAAAAGCTCTGTTGAGTTCGAAATTGAAAACAACACTGATATCTGGCAAGCCGACACTACCGTTAGAACTGCTCACGTTAAGTTTGATATCACTCACACCTACCGCGGCGACATAACAGTATACTTAACCTCACCTGATGGAATTAAAACCAAAATTCACAAAGGTTCAGGAGCAGATGACGACATCCATTTTGACGAAGATGTTTCCAGTCTGTTAAAAGGTAAAAAAGGCAAAGGCAAATGGATACTAGAAGTGAAAGATGCCCTAGCGAATGATACCGGATACCTTGATAGCTTCGAGCTAACTTTGAATCCAAATATTTACCATTGTGAGTAAAGTATAGAAGAAATAAAAAGCCCCTTGAGATACCGTCTCAGGGGGCTTTTTATTATTAAAAATACAAAATAAATATTTATTAAAGCGTCAACTGAAAATCATCCACAACAGCCCCAGGAACTAAAGAGCTATCTGTAGATCTCTCCGTGTAGGAACTGTTACTTAAAAATAACTCCTGTGTTGAAGTTAATCCACAAAGGTTTTTTCCAAAAAAATCATAACAAGAGTCATCAAACCTCATAACTCCTGTTGGAGCCACGATCTCACCGTTCTCGACCCAAAAACTAGCAAACCTAGTCATGCCTGTGATGCGGCAATTATTAAGGTCCGAGTAATTTAGATACCAAAGGTTGCTGATGTATAAACCGGTATTGAGCTCTTTTAGAATATGAGCTGCATCTAGGTTTCCGGAATTCATTTCGATAGCCATGATACCTTCTTCGCAATCTACTCCAGTAGGTTTCAACCCAAACTCTTTCGCTGTCCTAGCAGAGACTAATCCTTGCACATGTGCTCCTTGCGCAATCAAGCTAACTTGATCTGGGCGCACCGCACCGGTTTGATCAAACAAAGGTGAGGAACTACCCTTAAACTTCTCGGTAAATGAGATCTGAGAAGATAGCGTTAAGCCTTCATGCTTCATCTTATGGAAACAAGAAGACTTATTCCGCAACGCACGCTCGGAAAAACCATTCCAACTTAACAGGCTCATCACCTCATTAACTGCGGCTGGAGCTAAATAAGCTCGATACTTACCGGGAGAAATTGAATGATCAGGTTTTTCAAGTATTTTAAGCTGTGCCTTCGCTCCGGTTAACTTATCCAAGAAAACTTGTTGATCCCAAGATGAACCAGCGTAGCCAAGTTTAACCGCTTTATCTCCACGTAAGTATAGAGACCAATCGAAATTAAAGTTAGTCGTCTCAAACCAATGTTCAACTCCTAGCGAAGAACTATAAGCTCGAAAAATTGATCCCGAAGTATAAATACCAACTAGATCTAAATTTGACGACTCGCTGCATATAGAATCAATAACATCAGACGGCTCGGTAAGATTGTTAGGTTCTACAACGTCAATATTCCCAAATGGTTCCTCTAAAGACAGGTAAGGATCTTCCGGAATCACCCGGTTTAACGAACGAAGAGTAGATAAGGCAGAAGCTAGGGCTACGTCGTCGAGGTCATTACTAGAGCTTAGCCCAACAGTTACAAAAGAATGCTTCTTACCACTCATAAGGTGAAGCTGAGCGAAAGCTTGCTTCACATTCCCAACTTGGCGCACTTTACTTTTATTGAAACGACAAAAATCAGAAACCTCACCACTCAAATAAATATCTAGCCGCTCAGTAGCTTTAAGGTCCTGGTATAGACCTTTCATTTTAGTAAAAAAATAACCTTTCAAGATCGACCTCCAAACACGTCAATATGCTCAAAGACACAAGCAGGAGATGCATGCCCAACCCGTATAACTTGATTGGGCTCGCCTTTACCGCAATACGGAGTTCCCATTACCTTGAAAGTAGATTCATCACCAACCATCTTCAGATTACGCCAGAAATTAGCAGATATCCCTCGATAGCTTGGATTCTTAACGACATTAGTCAGCTTACCATTTTCAATCAATTGTCCCCATTCACAGCCAAATTGAAATTTATTACGCGAATCATCAATCGACCAACTGTTATTGGTCTTGAGATACAGTCCGCGATCAATAGCCTGCATCATCTCTTCTAGTTGTGACTGACCGGGCTCAACATTCAAGTTTGCCATCCGATCTATCGGCGGACGGTTCCAACTACAAGATCTTGATACTCCGACTCCTTGGCTATCAAGAGACGAACGTGCATGAGAAAGCACTCCGCCAATAGGCCGCTGCAAAATACCATTCTTAATAATATGTTGTTTCTCTGCGAGTTGTCCTTCATCGTCAAAGTTAAAACTAGCTAACTCTCCCGACATCGTCGGATCATAAACGACATTTAACAATTCAGATCCGTACTGGTACGAACCGAACATTTCTTCGTTAACAAAAGATGTACCAGCATAGTTGCGTTCATCGCCGATGATTCGATCTAACTCTAATGGATGTCCAATAGATTCATGAATCTGCAGAACCATCTGATCAGGCGCAATCAAGATATCCATATTTTCACTCGGACAATTAGGCGCTAGTACGAGTTCGATGGCTTCTTCTGGAAGGCTTTCGACATGTTCTTTAAATCCACAATGATCCAACCTTTCCCAACCAGCCTGCGCACCGTATAAATCAATACCAATACCACGGCGCTGTACATCGTTATTCTTACTGGCAGCAACAGATGCCGATGGGAAAATAAATTCAAAATCTTGCTCAACAACTGATCCAGAATTTGTCCATAATTGTTGCCGGTATTCAACTAGCCACAACTCTATCACTGAATCGACTATGTCAGAGCCTTTGGACAGATGGGTTGCCAAGGGGCTTAAGTAAGACAACATATCAGCATCGGTAACCGACGAAGAGTGTTTTACTACCGGTGACTTGTAGCTACCAGATTGTACGGGCATCTCTAATTGTGAAAAATTGGTAACCGCATTTGCAGCGCAGCGGTGAGCCCAAGTTCGGGCATTACTAGCAGCTTGTTGAATACCGGAGTCGCTCAGGTCACTAGTCGCTGCATAGCCCATTCCACCACGGTCATGTACGACGACCATTGCTCCACGATCTTGGGAACAACTTGGAGGGTCTAATACACCATTTCGAAAACTTAACTTTTTTGATTTTTCATCACAAAGTCGAAGCGAGAAATAATCCACACCAGCTAGAGTTGATGATACCTGTTTAAAAAGATTTTCGTTATACATGCACAGAACTTCCACTGCCTAATTTAGACAACAAACTAGTGGAACGTTCAATAAAATCCGCCATATCTTTAGGATCAAATTGACCCTGCTGCAGCGACGCTAAATCATAAACCTGCTGTACAATCATTGTAATATCCTGATCTCGACCAGAGCCTGACGCCATTGAGACAAGGTTCTTAACTGCAGGGTTTTCTCGGTTCACCACCAGCTTCATAGACTGCATCAGATTAGGGGCAAATGCGCCCATTTGACCAGACCGAGACATTTCTTTAAGTCGACGCATATTCTCATCAATAATCAATACCGCTGGAGTTTGGTCGTTCTTTAATGCTTCAACCTCGACTTTCAGATCTTTGTTTTTTAAATACTTCGCAAAAATAGCAGCGATCTTCTCCGAACTCGTTTTACCATCGGCGTCTGCAATCTCCGATGATTTTTCCTCGTCAACAAACATTTTAGATAGATCAGCATCAATCCGTTGGAATTTATACTTAGCTCCCGACTGCATCTCCAAATAAGGCAAAAAATGTTGATCCAAAACACGATTTGCAATAATTGCTTCCAAACCCTCCGCCTGAATCATTTTTACAAAATTAGCCTGAGAATGAGGGTCACTAACGTACAGAACTTTTTCGTCCGTTTTATCCTTAAACTTCTCCAGATATTCGGGGATAGTTTTAAAACTCTCATCAGTAGATCGATAGATTACAAATTCTTTCATTCGATCAAAAAACTCTGAATCTCTCATCATCGCATATTTAACGAATGGGTTAATATCTTCCCAATATTTTTCGTAGTCCTCACGCTTGGTTTTAAACATCCCCGACAACTTATCAGCAACCTTCTTTGTGATATGTTGGGAGATTTTCCTAACCTTCGCATCTACCTGCAACGCACTTCGAGAAACATTCAAAGGAAGATCGGGGCAGTCAATCACACCTTTAAGCAGTGTTAGGTACTCTGGAATAAGTTCTTTACAATTATCTTCGACATAAACCTGATTACAGAAGAGTTTGACCTGACCCTCAGATGCCTCAAGTTCATGAGCTAACTTAGGGAAATATAAAATCCCTCTTAACTTAAAAGGATAATCCACATTCAAATGAATCCAAAACAGCGGTTCACCAGCGGTAGGAAAAACTTTTTGAAAGAAAGTCTTATAATCTTCATCTTTCAACTGAGAAGCATTCTGAGTCCAAAGAGGCTTCGTATCACTAACGAGTTCCTCCTGCAGATAAACATCATACTTCATGAAACCACAATACTTCCCAACTACCTGTTTCAATCGACCCACATCTAAAACATCTAATGATGCTTCGTTCACATGCAAAGTAATCGTCGTTCCGATTTCAGTGCGAGTAGACGGCCCCATTTCGAATTGCCCTTCACCGACACTTTGCCAATTTACCGCCTGAGCACCTTCTTGGTAAGATAAGCTATCAATCTCGACATTCTCTGACACCATAAAAGCCGAGTAGAAACCTAGCCCGAAATGCCCAATAATCTGATCTTGATCATCTTTGCCTTCGAATTTTTCAACAAAGTCTTTAACCCCAGAGAAAGCGACTTGATTGATATAACGCTTCACTTCGTCCGCAGTCATACCTACACCGGTATCGGTGATTGTTATGGTTTTTTGTTTTTTATCTACATTGATATCGACCCTAGGATCTTTCACGGCTGTTTTGATATCCTCCACTAGAGAAATTCTTTCTAGCTTCTGCAACGCATCAGTAGCGTTAGATACTAGCTCCCTAATGAAGATATCTCTTTCGTGATAGAGCCACTTTTTGATGATAGGCATAACATTTTCGGTATGAATGCTTATAGCACCAGATTCTTTCATTTTTACTCCAAATAAATCGTTCGAGAGGATAGGTCTTTTATTAAGTAAACTACTAATATCATTTATTTTAATCTAAGAAAACGAGTTTATTAACCTACTACAGGTCATAAAAACTAGTAAAATCAGATGATTACGCATCAGAGATGGTCTTTGCTTCCGACTGTTTTTCATACCAAGGGAACTGCTGCCTAACCCAATCACCCAACAGCGCATTTCTGACGTTAGGTGATAAGTGATAACCATTGCCAAGAGCTCGCTTAGCCCTCGTTGTCGTTTCGTATAGACTGATGCCGCAACTCACCGAGATATTCAAACTTTCGACAAACCCTATCATTGGGATAGTAAACGTATAATCTAAATGCGGCAGCCAGGACTCGTGTACACCTGAGTGCTCGTTACCAAAAATAATAGCCAAGGGTTCATCAATCGGAAGCTCCGCTAACTCGGTAGAAGTTTTACTCGGGAATGCTCCCGCGAGTTTATAACCTTGTTTTTTAAGGGATAATGCACAACTAGCCGCATCGTTATGACGATGAACCTTCAGCCAATGATGAACGCCACGAGCAACCGTACTAGGACGATAGGACTCCTTCATTGTTACAACATCGACGTGCAGAATCCCAAAAGCTTCGGCTGACCTTAGACATGCCGATACGTTGTGGGGATGATGAATATCTTGCACCACCAACCGTATATATTCGGTTCTATTAGATGACACCTGCAGTAATTTGCTTTTACGCTCAGGTTGAAGCCGTTGGTTTAAATCCAACCAAGCTTGATCATTTATTGTATCGCCTTCATTTTTCATAGGGAAGGTTTATGACATTACTAGCGAACAGAATCAACATTTGTATGTAAATTTCGGACCTCAAATTACTGTCTAAAAGTTTGACGTGGTAATTCCACCGCTTTTCCAGTGGTTAAACCACCACAAAACAAGAGGATTTAATATAAAAACTAGTAAAATCAGGTACAATTAAATGGACCAAACATTGCTTCTTTAATGTCGGAGGTGCTTCTATGAGAGCATTGATTATAATAACGCTTCTTTCGACCATCTTAGTGGAACAGTCGGCATCTAGCGAAACAACCGTCACAACCTATGTAACCACAGTACAAGAAGAGCGTAAGTCAACCCGTTTCACCCTAACAGAGTGGCTAAGAATTAAGGAGCGCATGAAGCTCATGGACGTTTGGCTAGCTATGTTTTCAGACCCCAAGAAGGATACCTTTCGACCTGAACTTAGCCTCGTATACTTTAAAACTAAGGGTGATCTAAATTACAAAGCAACCAATCAAAGTGAAAATGACGATGGAGATATCAACGGCAGCATGGCTAAAGCCCAACTCTATCTAACAAACATCTTCACCGGATCAACTGGCATCCGAACTCTCAACATCGACTTCGGGCTTGAGGGCGGTCTAAAAAATACCACCGATTACGAACCCGACACATCAGTAAACTTTGCTAACAGCCGTAAATTAACGCGAACCCACTGGTCCAGTAACTTCAGGATCTTCGGTAAAAACATCCAAGATTCCTCGATGATCCTAAAGGTTGGACAGTACCAAGCTCGTGATACCCGTGTGCAACTTACAGGTGAGAATGAACGCACCATGCGCAAAGGTCTGTTAGTAGGCGGAGAGTTGCAGCTGTACTTATTTAGATGGCTGGGGCTTGAGGGGAATTATTTAGACTTCCAACCATCCAGTAATGATAATCAAGGTTGGTCGACCAGTGGTCAATACTACGATTACATGGCCTATGTAGAAGTTTCACTATTTCGACTCATGTTCGGAGCCTACTCTGATGAGTGGAAGTTTAAGAATGGCTCGGAACAAACATCGACCAAAGAAACAGGATTACTAGGTGGCGTGAAGCTGCAGTTATAAGCCAAAAATTAAATAAAATAAGATAGTTATCTTGACCTACTTTAGTATATACTGGTATATACCGATAAATTCAGGTAGATTCCATATGAAAGGTGGCTATCGATGTTTTTAAAAAAGATCTGCGCAAACTTCGATAAACATAAAATACCTTATGCTATCGTCGGTGGTTATGCGGTCGCATTACACGGCTGTACTCGCGGTACCATAGATATTGATCTTGTAACAAAAATCGACCTCAATACTTTTAAAAAAATTGAGAAGTTTCTTTTAAATATGGGTTTACAGTCTCGTCTTCCCATTAGCGGTGAAGATGTCTTTAATTTTCGCGATGAATATATGAAAAACAGAAACTTGGTTGCTTGGAATTTTTTTAATCCTCGTAACCCTCTTGAGTCCGTCGATATTATCATCACTCATGATGTAACTAATTTCCAAATAGTGACGAAGAAAGTTGAAAATCAGAATATTCATATTATCTCTGTTGAAGATCTAATCGAGATGAAACAATCTAGTGGTCGCCCGCAGGATCTAGAGGATGTTCGAGCCTTGGAGAGTCGATGAGGAAGCCTGTAAAACAAATATTCACCGACGAGTACTTATCGGAAATTAAAGAGGCGACACCAACTCAAATTGCACGGTGGCTAGATGATTATAGAAAAATGATGTCTGGTGAATCAAATACTAAATCTAAGCTTATTAGCATGAAGGTCCCGCAGGATTTACTTACCAGTTTTAAGGAAAAGGCTAAGCTAGCCAATACCCCTTATCAAACTCAGATTAAAAAACTAATGATTGAGTGGCTTAAGGTAGGTAGCAAGAAGTGACTAAATAACACGGTCATTTATATGTAAATATCGAAATTTAAGCTGAGGATCTAACAAGTGAAGTTTAGATCAAATCAGGCACCTGAGAATGGTCAAACTGTAAATCACGGTGTACAAACTATGACCATTTTATTCTAATGGTCTCGTTTCAAAATAATTCTTCTCTTCGTCTCCTAACAAGGTAATCGATTTTACAGCTTTAATAGACAGACCCTCTGGCGGTATGTGCAGTCTTAACCCCTCAGGATCATTAATTGGGCTTCCTCCCCAACTGACCTTTAGGCGGTAGATTTCCTCACTAAACCCTATGATAACCCCTTTTCGCTTTCGTTGTGATTGCGCTAACGTTGAAATCAAGCGATTCCTAGATAGACCTATGCCTTCGAAGAATTGAAGGTGTTCATTGAATGTTTTGTAATCTACTCCCGATTCTACCGAGATATCGTTTTTCATTGCTCGATCAAGAATTTGTGGGGTTGACAGTAAACCAACTAATGCTGCAGATCTTCTGTACAGTTCAGGAACATCGGGCCTTAAATGTAATTCAGATAGAAAAAAATGTTGAACGGCTGATAGTCGAGAATAACCACTGGCTGCATCGAGGGCTTCCTCTCTCGTAAAAGATGTCTCGTTACCCCAAGCATCACCATCTGGGGCTTTGATAGAATTAAATTCATGATCAGTAGGATAAAAGAAAATCAAGTTGGTTGTTTCACTTGCAACTGCATCTCGGCCGATAACACCTGTTTCAATTAACTTAACCAAAGTTTCCAAGCTAGCACCATGAATTCCTGCAATTTGAGAAAAGTCAGGCTTGTCAGAAATTCTTTGCTTCAAATAGTCAAACCTTTCGATCTCACTTTTGGCCCATCGAAATGGAAAAAGGCGCTCACATGGCGTGAAAAAATAATTCTCCGCCCCATAGATTTTCGTGCCAAAAAAGAATAACAACCCTAAAATATAAGCATATTTCATACTTTAATCTCTAGTGCGTATCTGTACTCATGTTAAATTTTAGCATAACCATCATTTTTGTGTAGACTATGTAGGCTAATTACCAAAGTACGGGAGACTTTCGTTCTAAATTTATTCTATATAAGTGCCATACACACGTGTTCGAGTTGACCTATACGTCACATGTTAGATCGTCAGCTCAAATCTAATCTTTATTAATTTAGAGCAGAACCAACAAACCGTAACTAATTAACCGACTCTACCTGGTCGGCAGTAGCCGCAGATTTAGTCGCGCCACTGCGAGAGAACTCGTCAGTTATGAGGCCTTCTCCGATATGTTCAAGAGCATCCCCAACGACGGTACCAAGTGGTATCGTTTGATCTAAGTTTTTAGGGTCTTTTGACAGAACCCAGCCTGATAACATCCTTAACGCTCGTTCCCAATTAAGGTTTCGTTCATCTGCCATTTCGCGTAAACCACGCATGCTTTGGTATAGATGTTTGTAGTGGCCGAGTTTTCTTTTATTAGCTTGAAGCTGGTCGATACCGACTTTTTCAGCTTGTCGTTTGATACGATCAAAAGCTGCTTGAGTACTTTTGGTAGTGCCTTCGAGTTGATGGTTTTTTCTCTTCAACTCTTTCAACTCAGCTTGCAGCTTAGTTTTCACTTCCTTAGAGGCTTCGCTTTCGGATTTCTGAGCATAAGAAATTTTTTCTTGAAGGTCTCGCCTAATATTATCCGCTTCTCTTAATTGACTAGTCATCACTTCGACTTGCTTAGTCAAGTGATCTAGTTTCAACTCTTTTTGAGAAAGGTCTTCTCTAGCCCGATCGTATGAGGTTGAGAGATTGGTAAATTTTTCATCCCAGCTTAGAGACAACTCTTGGTTAGACTTTATAGAAATATCGAGCTGCTGTTTCTTTTCCAGGAGCTGACTGCAGTTATTAGCATAGTCTTTTTCGAACTTACGGAGTTTATGTCTAAGAGCATCAAAGCGTTGAGAGCTCTCAACTAGCAAGACATGATAGCTCATGGCTTTACGCCAGCACAGAAATGCCACACCTGCCATAACAGCTGCTAATACAAATCCGGTAAAAGGTAGTATACCCTCCACTGAGTCCTCCCTTGGGTGAAAATCAACGACTACAGTTTGCTTAGGGCTTCATTTTACCCTATGCAGAGTACAAATTCGTGGGTAAATTCAAAGTTTTTTGACTTAGACATTTATTTGCACCACTGGTATAAATAGCTTTACCTGTTTTTTCTAATAATCTAGGAGTATTAAATGATTAAATATCTATTTTTAGTAACCGCCTTCACCTCAGTATTGCTATCAAATTGCACAACGAATCGGGCACTCATACGCTATTCTGACATAAAAGAAGTTGCCGCAAAAGAGGGCAAGTGGGACGGCAAACCCTTGGGAACCGTCCACTCTGACATTGGCGGAGCCATTTGGGACGAATGCACTGAACTTGCCCAAAGAAATCTAAGAGCCGTTGTTATGCAGGCTCAAAATATGGGAGCAAATGCTCTTGGAGGTTTTGTTTGGTTACCTGGTGACGAGCGAGAAAGTACAGAACCAGTTTGTAAAAAACGCTGGGGTTGGTTTGCAATGTGGCCATTTATTTTAACACCTCTGTTTGTCTCTGCAGATGTAACGGCCCAGGCCTACAATATCCCCGGCCTCGAGAAAGATTCTAAAAGCGTGTACTATATACCCAAAACAAAAGAAGGCCGTGAAAATTTAATTAAACGTTTGCTAGCTATTGGGAAGTAATATGACGGAAAGCTCCACCGGCGCTCTGCAAGAAGCTCACAAGGTTATTTCAACGCTAAAGGCGAACCTGCAAAGAAATATCTTTGGCCAAGAAGAACTTATCGATGACTCACTTTGCTGCTTACTAGCCGGTGGCCATATTTTGATGACAGGCGCGCCTGGACTTGCCAAGACGACCCTTGTCAGAGTTTTCGCTTCGCAACTACAAATGGAATATAACCGTATTCAGTTCACTCCTGATCTTCTTCCAACTGATATCACTGGTTCTGATATCTTGAACATTGACCCGGAAAGTGGACGAAGAAGTTTTGAATTTGCTAAAGGCCCCGTCTTCACCAATTTACTCCTTGCCGACGAGATCAACCGAGCATCGCCCAGAACTCAATCTGCGTTACTTGAAGCCATGCAGGAAAGGTCATTAACGGTAGCTGGTAAACAATACCAACTTCCCCTACCCTTTCTAGTGTTTGCAACTCAAAACCCTTTCGAATCCGAGGGAACGTTTCCCCTACCAGAAGCTCAGCTCGATCGATTTCTTTTACATACCCTAGTTTCTTACCCCGGACGAGATGATGAAAGTAAAATTCTGAAAGCTCACTCCGAGAGTAAACTTATTGGAGAGCAAAGATCATTGGACATAGATCCGTCACTAACTATTGAGGGAATTTTAGAACTACAAAAAATTTCCAGCAATATCTCCATCGCCGATGAACTTCTCGATGTCATCAATCAATTAGTGCGGGCAACCCGAGGCACTGAGGGTGATCTTCCTGAGAGTCTCCGCAAATGTGTGCAGTATGGTGCCGGACCTCGCGCAGGAATTAGCTTTATATCCACGTCGCGAGCGTTGGCTTTGATCGAAGGTAGCGAAACCGTAAGATGGCGTCACATTAAAAGGTTAGCAAAGCCAATCTTAAGACACCGTATACACTTAAATATGCAAGCTAGGCGTGATCGGATGAACGAGGATGAATTTGTAGATCATGTCGTTGCGTGGTTAGAAGATAAATACCAACACCTAACTCAGGCTAACTAGTGGCCACAGATACCGTAGCATTTCTCGAACCCGATGACCCTTGGTTTAGCCACTTTTCAGATATTAAACACAGCCAGCGCTACCAAGGCAGCTACCTACTTGCGTTAGAAAGACCTACCCGCTTCCCAGAAAATAGTCGTTCTTACATCAAAGGGGATCCCGTCGCACTCATTGATTGGAAAGCCTTCGCTCGTAGTGATCAATTAATCATGAGAGAGCAGCGCGACGAGGCATCAATTAGCGTAAAGATCGGGATAGACATATCTGAATCCATGATGTGGCCGACTAAAGACATTACTGAAGAGCACAACACCAGTGGGCCTACAAAATGGGAAACCAGCATTAGAATCGGATTTAACATCGCACACCAACATTTAAAAAATGGCGACACAGTTACAATAGCTCTCAGTAGCCAACCCCAGAAACAGTCGATCAAGATACGACGTACGCTCGACCTAATCTCTTTATTTGAAGCGATCCGCGAAAATAACTTCTCCCATAAAGAGATTACATCGTTACTTGAAGATGCGAGAACAGCCGAACAGTCACAAAAGAAGTGCGACGTCGGGTATTGGCTAGGAGATGCGATCAGTGACGATCTGTCTAGACTAGGTTTTCATGAAAGCTGTAAAAAAAAGATATTTATCCATACACTTCACTCGATGGAAATCAATACTTCCTGGATGAAAAATCCTTCGAGTTATTTTGATAAAGAAGCCTCTCTCAAAGAGTTACCTGGTGATCAAATAAAAAATTCCCACGAATACGATTCTTCATTAGAACTCTGGGTTAGCACGGTCAAAAAAAAGACAGCTGATATTGATTGTACCTATCTCCCTATTACAGAACAAACCACCATCGATGATTTACATGAGATGATTTATCATAGCTTTTTAGGGTGAGGTCAACGGTTATGCCTTTATTCAACTCATTAAATTTTGACGTTAGTACCATCATTTTTTTCGGGGTACTACTCGCTGTTTTTTCAGCTCTTATTTGGTGGGTCATTCGAAAGCGCCTCAAAGGTTGGTGGATGCCAATTTTACAAGTAATCGATATCCAAGCAAAACGGTTGCCAAAGTTGCAGTGGAAAAAACCTCCCCTTATCCCATTTTTAGCTTTTATGCTTTCAGCTATAGCCTTTTGTTTTTTACTATTGAAACCTGCTACATTGGTTCAAATTAGCCAGAAAAACAAAGAAATAACTCAGCACATTTTTGTAGATTTAAGTGCTTCTATGCAAACTAACTACGATCTACAAGAATTAAAAAATCAAGTCAAAGGCCTCTGGCTTAAAATTAAAGACCGAGGAGTTATCAACCTATCTTCAAGTCGATATCCTGATTTTCGATCACCCGGCGACGAAGATAGTCTTGATACATTTCTAGAAACACTACAATTTCACCCGGAGGGGTTAAAGCTTGGTTCTTGGTTTCGTACCTACAACAACCTTTACAACCAAGTAGACGATCTCTTTATTATTTCTGACAACGATTTAAATACCTGGTCAGATTTCGATTGGCAAGTTCAAGGAACTGACCGACAAGTATATACCTTTGGAGAGAGCAACCATACTTCTCCATATAATATCTTCATATCACAGGCTAGTTACCTATCAGTAGCCACATCACAGAGAATGACTTGGAACATTGAAATCACACGTTCCGGTAAACTTAACGAGGCTATCACTGCTCAAATCTCAGCCCGCGCCGGCACTACCACTTTGGAAACTGTCGAATTTACAATGGTGCCCGGTCAAAGTAAATCGATCGTGTCTATGAGCTGGTTGAAAGAAAAAGTTCAAAAATCTCTCGCAACCAATACCGCCGACTTACAACCAAAACTGACTTTTCTCATTGAGGGCATCAGCGACGCCATAGCACTTGATAACCAATTTCATGCATTTCTTCTCGGAGTAAAAAAGAACGCAGTTTTAATCTCGATGCCCCAAGGAGAGATCGCTTTAGAAAATCCAGATTACTTCATGACCAAGTCACTAGAAATTTTAGACTTCAGAGTAGAAAGAGTAGACGCTATCTCTAAAGCAACGAAAAATTTATTGAAATTTCCTTACTGGTTTATCTATGCAAGCACTCGTGAAAACATCGATCGATCCTGCCCGTCAGATCTGATAAAACTACGATCAAGAAAAGCTAAAATCACTCCCCCTAAAATATGGCTCATCCCTCAAAGCGTCACTCCTTCATATCAAAATCTCTGCCACTGTTTCACCCGACTCGCAATCACTGAATCAATGAATCAAGGGAAAGCAAAGTACTGTGATGATGCCGCAACCAAAGAACAGTACTATGCCGTTATAAAAGGGCTAGGAGGAAAGCAAGTAGGCGGAGATCTCGACCAACAAACAGGCCCGCTAGCGTATCGATTTGAAGATAAGTCTCAAAACCTAGATATCATGGCCTTTGGCCAGCCGTTGTTTCCATCACCATTGACGGGTATCACCCACACAGCTCTACCTCAAATGATACAATCCGTATTGCAGTGGCAAGGAGTCATTACCAAAAGTGATTCTCAGGTAGCGAGTCAATGGCCTCGGATGGAAGATATTACCCGCACTCGTGTAAATGACTCTAAACAACTCCTAAGCAATGTCGCAATTGGAGAAAGCCAACTTAAACATCTCGATGCTAATCAACTTCCCCCCTATTGGCGAACCGACTTGGCACAGCACTCATCTTCTGGTGCAGAAAGACAAGAACGTAACCCCGTTCCTTGGCTTAAGCTAATCGTCTGGATGGTATTAGCTAGTATTGCCTTTGAACTACTTTGGTTTTCATACAGAACCACTCGTAGGTTTCTGAGCACTGCTGCGATCTTGGCTACCCTATTGACTGCTGGCATCAATGATTGCTACGCAAAAATCGCCATTACGACCTTTAAACAAAACCTAACTAACCCCTCAGTTTCTCAACTCAGTAAAACCGTGTCAGATCGCACCAGTATTGACCTCAACAAAACCATTCAAAACTCAGACACATGGGCTGATAAATCCATCACACCATGGTTATGGGTCCATAGAATTGAAAGTATTACCGACAAAAAGGGACAACTACGCCCTGAGTTCGTCGCTTGGATCAAAAGAGGCGGGTTTTTAATCCTTGAGGATGTTAGCAACACCTTAGAACTAGAAAAACTAACTGCAAGTTTAAGCAACTCTAAAATCAATCAACCTCAATGGAAACCCATTCCACCTGATCACGAAATAATGAGAAGCTTTCACCTACTGGATTCGCTACCGATCTGCAATAAGAAGCTGTGGCAAGGCTTACACTTCGACCAGAGGCTAGCAATCCTAGCCATACCATACCGTTTTTTACCGACTCTTTTAGAACAACCTAAACTACCGCGTTGCACTGCAAATACTACCCGAGAACAAACTGACCGAATCTTTATAAACATCTTAATGGTCGCTCTAACAACCGATTACAAGAAAGACCAAATCCACTTACCAGAAATCCTCAAAAGGCTTAGAAAATGAATGAATTGCTAATTTATATTAGTTCTTTTGCTGTAGGGGTTTTCTTGCTCAGTATTTTCTGGACGTTTGAGTTAGGGGTTACTCGAGGAATTTTTGCGGCGGTGGCTAGAGTTGGCTGGATAACACCAATATTTTTATGTTTTTGGCCCAGATCAGAAGTCGTAGAAACACGCCAAACAATCGGCAAACAAACGGTTCACGTATTCTTAGACGACTCAGATTCAATGAAAGAACAGCACCCTAACCTTTCTACCGGAGGGCCTAAACAACTCGAACTAGTTCAATCTACTTGCGAAAAAATAGGTTGCCAAGTTAAGACCAAATTACTTTCGGAGTTATCTGAGAAGACTAAAGATCACTACACTCCAATGAACCCCTATCTAACAGAATGGATCACCCAAGTCGCAGAAGAGCCCTGGCTGGTTATGTCGGACGGAGGTGATTGGCGGCCTCAAATACCATGGGTGAGTTCAAACGAATCTAATGTACTAGGACAAAGCAAAGGATTAATTATCAGCTTTCAACCAGTTGATTCGCCTAACAACGTCGCGATAAATTCGGTTACATTGCCTCAATTTGCGTTTGAAGAATCAATTGTGGACACTAATATTATCTTAAGTCGTTCTGGCGACTTGACTCATGCAGAAATGATTCAAACACAGGTTTTATTAGGAAACCAAGCTCTTAGATCTATCAATGTAACATTCCAACCCGGAGAATCTAAAGTTGACTTAGACCTAAAAATTCCAGCACTACAGCGCGGTCAACACCTGCTAACGTTTCGAATTCTACCTTCGGCACAAGAAACCATCATCTGGGATAATGAAGTCCACAAACAGTTAGAAGTCATGCCCAACACAATAGGAATCCTTCACCTACTAGGAGCTCCGAGTTGGGACGGAAGGTTTTTAAGAAGATACTTAAAGTCAGAACCAAAATACGATCTGATTAGTTTTTTTATTTTAAGGGACCCTTGGGATCAACAGCAAGTCAACGAAAGAGAACTAAGTTTAATACCTTTTCCAGTAGAAAGACTTTTTAACGAAGAGCTACCAAGCTTTCGAGTTGTTATTATTCAAAACTTCTCGCTCTTTCAGTTTTTAGACCCAAGCCTCCAAGACAACCTCGTTCAATTCGTAAAGAATGGCGGTGGTGTTCTTTTTATCGGCGGTCCTCGAGCTCTACAGATGGAAGACTTAACCAGTTCTGCACTCGTAGACATCCTACCGTTTGAGCCACCAAAACCATCACGAAAGCCTCAACCCACCAACCCTTTCCTTAGATTTGGACGGCCAAAATCCAACCTAGAAGGACCTTACTACGATGATAATCTCTCATTCGACATATCGATGGCGAACCCCGATGCTACAAGTAGAGAGTTGGCGAGTGTATTTGACGATTGGCACGACTCCATCGATCAGTTTAAAAAAACAGGAAAACTCAAAGGCCTCCACCATATGGAAAAGGTTAAATTCAAGGAAAACCAATACACTCCTTTACTTACAGCAACCACCGACTCTAATACTAAGATACCGCTAGCTGTAGCTTCTTACCCAGGAAAAGGCCGCGCAATATGGGTGTTTTCTGATCAAATCTGGAAGATAGCTATGAGCAAGGACCAAAAGATACCAAGACAAACTTATAATTCATATCTGGAATCCGCGTTAAGTTGGTTGATGAGAAAAGAAATCCAGAAACCTCTACTCGCAAAAGGCGTGTCACTCTTGCCAGAACAAAATGGCTCACTATCCTGGAGGGTGACACTACAAGGACCAGCAGTAAAATATTTCAGTTTACAAAAAAACTGGAGCTTACAACTCTGCGGCCAAGTACTCGACAACCAAGGTATCACGGTTAAAAAATTAGGATTAACAAATATAGCTTTAACTGGTCATATTACCAGCCAGATAAACACAGGAGGTAACTGCACGTTAAAGATAAGAGCAGAACACCCTGCATTTGGCGAAATAACCACAAGTATCACTGGAGTTATTCCTGAAACATTTCATGATTCTGAGACCATCAGTTCACATCAAAAGCTACAAGATCTCGCGAATATAACCGGAGCTGATATCCTTGATACACGGAAACCAAATTCAGATTCACAGCTAGAAGACTGGCTACTAGCACGACTCAACTCGGATGGCGTAGCACTTCCTAAAATTCAAAGTAATCGGCTAAATTATTTTTGGCCACTCGACACTTGGTGGATTTGGTTAACGATATTATTATTGCCGATAGAAGTACTTCTAAGAAGGTGGCATATGCTAACAAGAAACGGCTCTTAATCAGAAATGGATAAATCAACCCTCTGCTCTACCCCATTACGTTTGAGTTCCAATGAGACCCCATCGCTACCTTTGAGTGACTGCAAAAGTTTAATAGCACCAGATACATTGTTTAGTTTAACTCCGTTGATAGCGGTAATAACATCCTCATTTTTCAGACCGGACTTCTCATAGATACTTCCTGCATCAATTTGTAAAATACTAAATCCAATTATTCGTCCATTTTCAATTTTCGGTATTGCGGTAGCTTGCATTAATATTTTAGAAAGATCTTCGTTTACTAACTTGTCCCGATAAGATGCTGAAACTTTAATCTGGTTTCCAGTACGTTCGAAACCGTCTTCTGAATAGCGATCACCTGAAAGACTGGGGTTGATCGAGGCTATAGCACTTTTCGCAAACTCGCCTGCGAATTTATTCTGATAGACAAGAAAGTCTTTAGAACCCTTACCTAGAACCATAAACTTAGCATGAACCTCTTTAACGACATAGTCCTTCAACAGAAGGTAGCCTTTCTTGACGGCGTGAACCCGTCCCGACTTAATCTCCTTAACCAAGGCGACGTTACTGTCTTGATCTCGATTTGCAATAGCCCCTACAATAACAACACCGATACTCTCACCATTGGTAGGAATACGGACACCGTACAAGTTGATAGTCGGCCCCAGGACAGGCGCCAATATCATCGCAAATAGCAATAGAAATAATTGCATAACTTACCTAATTCATTAAAAAGATGACTAGTTAATGCCATCGGTCTTTCAAAAGAATACATTAAGCAGCTTGAATCAGTTTCTATTTCTAAAAAAATAAATTATGATCAATTATCAAATTAGATTAAAGACTTACGAGGCAATGCATGGACATAAAAAGAACCAGAGTACGAAAATTTCTAAGCCGAAAAATCGCCGATCTTAACGAAGTGATTGCTGATATGGATGGACTTGTCTCCGAGATGGGTTTTGAGTTCTACCGGGTCTGTATCTTTGGCTCCGCCCGAATTAAGCCCGATAGTCATGACTATAAACAAGTACAAGACCTAGCGTATGCCCTCGCAAAAAACGGCTGTGACATTGTGACCGGTGGTGGCCCAGGGTTAATGGAAGCTGCCAATATTGGCGCAAAAACAGCCACCAACGATAGCCGTTCTATTGGGCTACCTATAGAACTCCCCTTTGAAACCGATGCAAACAGCCACCTCGATGTGAAGTATCATCACCGCAGATTTTCTTCTCGACTAGATGAATTTATGAGAATCAGCCACGCGGTAGTTATTACTCCTGGGGGGGTCGGCACCTTGTTAGAGTTATTATTTACGTGGCAGCTACTTCAAGTAGAACATATCACCCCTAAACCTGTCGTACTATTAGGTAAAGATATGTGGAGCGGTTTTATTGATTGGATGAAAGCTGAACCTTTAAAGAGACAACTCATGAATGCATCTGACTTCGATCACTTAATCATCGTAGACAGTGTTGAGGAAATAATGGATCATCTTAAACCTCAAATAGAAATTTTTAAAAAAAATATTCCACCTAAAGATAGCCTAACTAATCCTTAAAGATCGAAGGTACGGCGATTCCCGGCAGCGGGGTTGTTCGGTATCTCTTAATCTTACCGAAGATCCCCGGCGTTCACTAATGTTCGCTGGGGAGGACCTACTGTTTAAAATTATTTCCACCAAATCTACGGGCGCATTTTGAAATCTCTAGATCGGGTAAAGGCTTTAAATCACTTTCCTCATCAACTCCGCTCAGCTGTAAACCTTTGGTGATAAAAAATGACTGAATAGTATTGATTCTCTCTCTAAAGATCTCGTCGCTGGCTCCTCGTTCGTAAAGGAATACTCCCAACGCACTATAAACCTGTTTTCTATTTAACCGTTGAGTCACGACGTTCATAAGCGCCACAACTTTTCTCTTCCAGTTCTCTGGAGAAAGTTTGTCAAAATGCTCCAAAGAGCCATACCACTGAAGAATAGTGAAGAAAAGCTGTAACCTTTTCTCAATAATAATTGGCCTTGGCTTAACTCGAAGCGATGTTTCCTTAAGAGATATCTCATCCATGATCTCTATCGACCTTTTGAAGTCAAGATTGCCGATAGTCGAGATAAACTCTCTAACCGAAGCCTTGGTGACATCGAACTCCCGTCTACCCGTCAGCCTGGCTATCAAATCAATGAAAACTGCCTCTTCAACAGTGTAAATATAACTTTTTTCATTATTTATCGGCGCCATAATACTTTCTCGAAATACAGTCGCCAAATCTGAAGACGTATTGAGTCTAAATAACAACTGCAGATCAGCATTATTTTTTGCGTGCTTACTAGCATTCAAACTACCGGTTGCTAGGTACGTCCATTGCCGACCTTTCAAATCTTTCACATCTATTATAGTAGTCTTGTCATGCCAGAGGTGACGAGTCTTGTGATATAAGTCAGGGCTCCTCTCACTTACGTTAGGCAAAGACCTTAAGTAAGTATAGAACTCCAGTTTTTCAGCACCGGAAAAACCAAACCCTTTGACCACGTCTCCCGGAGGAAAGGGCCGGTAGACATCATAATGTTTCATCGCCGCTGCTCTACCGTAATTATAAGTAGTATGCGCAAATGATTTATCAAAAATACCTATAACCTTAGTTTCTGATGATTCATTCACCAAGTTGACAATCGACTCCGCTAAATCACTATGAGTGAAAGCAAAATGACTCATAAGAATATGTTCCACTATATGAAGTGGTTTTCTAGGGGTACCACCTTCGACATTAATGGTCCGCCCCGCATTAACAATATCCACCAATCGATCATTCGGATTTCTACCCCCGTCAGTAACAGCCAACTCAACAATAGAGGAATCTTGGAACAAGACTCGTAGCCTAGGGGTAACCGGCAACTTAGTATTCGCCAGCCCTGCCGCGTAACCCTTCATCATCTGTGCGCGATTTTCTGCTAAAGCTACTAATAGGTGTGGCTCAACAATTCGTATCATACGATTGTATCTGCGCCCTTCAGTCAGATTACCGGTCGTTTGCAAGTGATAGTAAGCATTTCCGTCTGGTGAGGAGATAAGTTGGAGTTTTTCTAAATCAACTTTCGTTTTATTTTTAGCCACATCTAATACGCCTAAGGTCATAGATTTTTGGCGCTTCCGGTTATCGAGTGGGTAGCAACGCCGGTTTCATGTCTAATCCACCAAGATGAAAGTAGACAGCTGTCTTGAAATTCTCTGTATTTCGAAACCCGCAAGCCATTTTCTTCACCTTTTGAATCCTTGAATTATTTCCTTCGGCGTTGCCGCTGTTTGCGCCAAGTCTGATGGCATTTATTATCTCCATAGGTGCTCTCGCAAGCTCTTGGCGAGTTT
>Ga0222674_1000146_pt1 | contig 35832 bp, 30 predicted proteins | sample AntAcemetagen866_FD_179804 | JGI IMG/M metagenome (GOLD analysis project Ga0222674, IMG submission 179804) | Saline water microbial communities from Ace Lake, Antarctica - #866 | ecosystem: Environmental > Aquatic > Non-marine Saline and Alkaline > Saline | place: Antarctica: Ace Lake...
AGAAAACTGCCCAGTTACGACGCCATCACTGTCTTCGACAGCAGCAATCGTCGAAGCTACAGTAGAACCATCTTGCTTAAATAGACTAGGCCCTCTAATACACGAGCTAAGCACCCAGGCAAGGATTCCGATATTGATAGCGATGTTAACTAAATACCTCATAGAACCATATTCGGAGATTTGGGGGAAAACCTAAGAATATCTTTAAAGTCACCGTGAAAACAGGTGGTTAAACTCGCGGATATTCGAGTTGCGTCAGCGAAAGGGTTAGCGGAATGAGGGGATCATGAATTTAGTGGTTCTGGTGAAAAAAGTTGAAATGATCGGGTTTTTAACGGCCTAAGTTATTTGTAAGTTTAAAATAATGAAACCCGTCGTACCTTTCAGGAAACATCATCAATTCAATTTTTGCTCCAGGCATAAGTTTTGTGTGATGAATGATAGTCAGTTCAACACCGAGAATTTACTATCCGCTCTGCACAGTCTTACAAAGGTGATCCCGATGCCAAGTTTGTTCTCGTAGTAAACTCGGCTACCACCAAAGCGGAAATCGATACTTGGAAATCTGAGCTGAAGGTTTTAGGCGGCAACGTCGATATTTGGGATCTGAGCTACTACGGTAAGTTCAGTCTCGAAGAGCAGATGTATGTGGGGAACCCCCTCTATGAGGATTGGAAAGATAAGACTTTAGTTGTTCTTAATAATGATTTTGATTCGGCAGCGGGAAAAACTCGGGCGGCAGAACAATTTGCTGCGCAGCAACTCCTTAAAGCGTGTGCTGATCGAGATATCGGCGTGTTGATCAGCGGGAATAGTGGTGATGGTGGTAGTACTATTTTGGGTGACGCACTCATCCCGACTCATGATGTTGATTATTCAACCATTCAGAGATTCGGTAATATTAGCGAGTTTGGCGGAGCTCTAAAAGAGTTTAAGAAATTTGTTCGTTCTGAAGGCGAGCAGGGTCGAAACCCTTTTCCAAGTGATGTAAGTAATGTGTTCTCTCAGATAGAATATAATAAATGGCGTTTTTGGGGAGAGCCGAAAAAGGAACATTTGGAACTGCAAGCTGCCAAGTTAAGTAAAAAGATTGATCAAATGTTTCCAGAGCAGCGATGGGTTGTTGTGAGTAGGTTTTCTCCTGAAGATGCCGGCAAAGGCTTTCTGGGTATGGGGAGAAATTGGAAATTAGGTAAGCTTGAAGTTCGGAGGACCCTCGATACAGCCTCTGGTACCATTGCGGCACTTCATATGAGCAATGAACAGGTACACAATCCAGAGGTGATTAAAAGTAGACTAGTGAAGACAGCTCTATTCTTAAGTGTGAAGTTTGAAAATGAGCTTGAGATTCTTTCCCATATTTTAAATCACGATCGGCTGCCTGGTGAAGATCGCTCTGTAACCAACTCTCCGAAAGCTCTTGAAACGGCTGAGGTTATCACGGAGTCGGTTATGACAGATTTGTTTAATGAGCAAGCTGCTATGAGAAACGCTGTTTTTCGCGGTGGACTATCTAAGCAAGATATCTTGGTGCGTATGCCGAAGATGCGTAAATTAGTGAAGATGATGTCTAAAACTAATATAGACACAGAGTTTGGCAAACAGATTGCTGTCGAGCTTGTTGCTCGGATAAATCATATGACTCGTTCGCAGGTATCCTGGTATGAACACCTTGTATCGATGGGGCGTAGTAAACGAGTCCGGCAGGCAGCGCTCAGTTTATCAAGTGAGTTAGTTAAAGGATTTTTTGGTGAAATGCCAGGGTGGTTCTCGAAGTCTGACTACCTCAGCGAAGCGGAAAATCGTTCTGATGCAGATGCCCGAATTATTAACCGCGAAAAAGAACTAACCGCCGATGCGACCAGGGTTTATGATGGACCACAACAAACCGAAGGTATCGCGTTTGACCCTGAATTTGCTAACCCCTCAAGTCGCGTACTTACCGGAAGTCAGTTTGATGAAATTGCAGAACGGGAACGTCAGCGAGGGATAAATCGCCAAGACTTTGAGAGTAAAAGTGCCGCCGCTAAGGCTGCGCTACTTTGTCCGCAGTTAAAAGCTGCGCTACTTTGTCCGCAGTTAAAAGCTGCGCTCGAAAATCTTTCACCCTCTAAATATTGATTATCATTTCTATATTAAATTCTGGTTATTCACTTTCTCCTGCTTTAATAGGTATTCATTTGCAAATAAAACCCATCCGCAGTAAATATGGCTGGACCTTAAAAGGAGTCCAGTATGAAATTAATTATCGCTATTCTCAGCTTCAGCTTCGCTTCCTGCGCTACTACCCCTAAGAAAGACTTTGATGTTAGCAAAGACTCGATTGTCGCAGGTACCTCCGTGAAAGTGGGCGGTAAAGTAACCCCTCTCTATAAAGGTAAGCTAAAGGTTGGCCAAGACTTTGTCAGACTAGCTAAGAAAAGTGGTTTTGAAATTGAAAGAGGAGTCTCTATCGTAAATATTGTGCCTTCGGTTGATACAGCAGTATGCGAAGAGCAATCTCATATCCTCGGTGAATCTAAAAATATCAATCCGATCATTAAGCGTATCACCATTAGCCGCGACCTACCTATGGCGCAGTCTCGGTTTGCTAAAGAAGCCAAGCTTACAAATATCTCTTATTTTTCCGATTATAAATCAGCGGCTTTCGGTAAGGAAAGTGGCTTATTAATCAAAGGTCCGGAGCTTCTGGCTCGTGCCGTTCTGGTTTTGAATAAAGAAGGGAAAATTGACTACATGCAAATTGTTCCGGATGTGGTTTTGCTTCCTGATATGAGTGCTGCGATTGATCATGCCAATCAGCTTGCTGAATAAGGTAATTTTTTCCGGATAAGGTGATAAAGCTATGATGATATAGATGCTTCATTAGCGGTGCTTAGTAACTTTCGCCATATACTAGCATATGTCCGATAATTTAAACATTACTAGTGAACACTCTTTTTTATCGAAGCGGTTGAGATTAGTAAACCTTAAATTTTTGCAATAGAATTAGCTATTGAAGTAGCTGTAAATTTGGCAATCTTGACATTGAGATGTTATTTGTTAAGAGGTTTGACCGCCTAATCCCATTTGTACAGTTAAGACTAAATTATTATAGCTAATGCAAGACCGAACCTAAGTTTTGACACTTAATCGGTTGAAGGCTTAACTTTTTTCTTACGAGCTCGCTTTCTATTCTTTTTTCCTTTGGTTCCATAAATCATACGCCGCAATTTTTTAATGTCTTTTTCCTTTAAACCACCGACGTGTTCCCATCTTACTTTGCCTTTTCTGTCGAGTAGTATGGTTTTAGGTAGGCCATCGAGTTGGAAGTGTGAGGGCATGACGGCATCTTGGTCCCAGTATATTCCTTTGAGGTTTTTGATTTTACCTTTTACTTTTTCGTTGTAGTAAGTCAGCGCTGGGTCAAGTTCTTCATCGATGCTGATTGGATAAAAATGAACTCTTTTAGACTTTCTAACTACTTTATTCTGAATGCTTGCCATAGCTTCTGAACATCCTTCACACCAGGAGGCCCAAAATTCCAGGATGGTATGCCGGTTGAGTTTCAAGAGCTCTTCTTCTTGAGTTATTAGGTTTTTTAACTTCGTCTCAGGAAGGTTGAGGTTTTTTACCTCCGAAGTAGAAGAACAGCTGGATAGTAGGAATAGTAGTGAAATTTTTAATAATAATTTATTTGTATTCATAAGATTAAATACCCTTTATATGGTGCGTCAAAGTGTCATTAGTGAATTTCAATAGGTACTAACTGCCTAGTTGAGAAAACCTCTATGTTGATATTTTTACTGTGAAATTAAAAAATATCAACAGTTAGCCCAACTTTTTTCTAAACTAACTTTATTTTCACCCGAATACTTTCCTAGCATAGCAAACGCTATAACTATTTATCAAAATTAAGTATTTCGAGGGATTTATGAAATTACTGATCATTTTTTTTACAATTGTAACATTCGTGGGCTGCGGTAGCAAAATGAAGCGGACCTCACAAAGTGGACGTAATGCTGATAACCGGGGCTTGGGAGGCGACGGAACGGCAAAACGCTGTCAAATGGGTAGTGTTACCAACGAAGAGAAGGATCAAGGATTTGCTGTCATTGATGTGAACAATAAGTTCCTTTACTCTCCCGATGGCGTTGCTAAGAGCCTGTGTGACTACATTAAGGATACGGATTCCAAGATCGCTATATTTCAATTTGCTGGTGTGACTTGTTTGTCATGTCAGGTTGAGGCTGAGGATATTACGCAAAAAATGATTTTGACTACGAAGTATCCGGATGTTTCCCATATAGTAGCGTTGACCGATTATCGAGAAGATTATGACGAAGCAATGTACGGTGAATTTATGAAGAGTTATGCGCCATTTTCAATAAGAGCTCATGATTCTAATATTGCCTTATGGAAGTATTTCTCTGTAAACCCTAATAGACCCACGCGACCTACTATAGCAGCAATAGCTGATAATGGACTTGCATATGTCATTAACCAAGAAGGTGATGACCCTATGCGGATTTTAGACGTAGTAGAGGCGATGGTAGAGAAGAAGTCTTTAGATTCCAAACCTACTATTCCAGGTAATAACAATGAACAACCTGACATTGGAAATGGCGATGACGGCAACGACGATGATGATGGCGATGATGATGGAGATAACGACGATGATGGAGATGATGATGGCCAAAAACCACTTTCCTTGTCTACTGCTCAAAACCAATCGATTGTTAACTTCGAAGGAAAAACAAAAAAAATAACCGATATCTTTGATACAGACTTTTTAGTCATCGATTTATCGCAGTATTATTGTACCTATTGCCATCAATTGGCTCGCAGTCACGAGAGCAGCACTTCTTATCAGAAATTGATGTCTGGTTCTAAATGTAAAAGTATTACAGTGGTTCCGAATCGAGATCTGGCAAATTGGCATGGAGATTACCCAGGAAATACCTTTGTTGGTAAAAACTCATATGGGGGGTCGACGTTTGGTTTTGCTGACGCGTTTGGCATAAACTTCACTGGGACGCCTACAGTATTAGTAGTGAATAGGGCTGGCAAGGTAGTTGCTCAAGAGGTTGGGGGAGTACCGTCAGAGGTTCAGAATCTTTGTAAGCCTTAGGGCGATTGTTAGGGTGAGGTGTCATGTATGTTTTGTTCGCTAAATAAGAAGGTAGTTAAACTTTCTATCAGTATTTTATTTTCTTTGTTTATAGTTGGGTGCCAACATGCGAAAATAAAGATACGGAAATCGAAACTATTGGATGCGACCATGGACCCTTCTAAGACAATGTCACCAGCTTTATCTATAAGTGCCGAGCCGATGCTTTGGGCCGAGAAAGCCAACTTGTCCAACGGGTATAGTGCGCTAGGGAGCTCTTGCCCAACATGTGGCAGCTAAATAAATTTAGATTGATAGCAGTCTTTGTTTGTATTCTTTGGCAATCAACATCTTTTGGCGTGGAACAGAGAATAGATGGTGCTGGCGGGTACTACCAAGATAAGGTAGTGAAAGTTTATATCGCAAGTCTGGGTTATAGCCTCTTAGCTAAGGACCTTATTGATATTCAAGGCGTTTCTTCTAACCTGAGTTTTAATTATCTTCATAAAGACATTCAGCCGGCCTCTAAAGATCAAACCAGCTTAGATTTTAAGGGGCGAGATAAGATAGAGCAAAAAAGTTATGACTTTGGTTTTGATCAAGGGATTTTTGTTGGTACCGACTTAGGGGTATTCTACGGTTGGGTTGAAGGTCCTTTTGCTACGTCAAAATGGTATGGGATCCGTGCGAATCAATGGTTTTACGATGAAACGATTAAACTTAGCTTAAGTTTACGTAAGAATTTTACGGAACAGGAATCTAGTGATTACACGGATCTTGATGGCAAACGAATTGTGACTCCCGAAAATATTGAAGGTGATAATATTACGCTGAGTCTTTTTAGTTTCTTATCTACAGATACCATTTTTATGACAGATTACTCAGTTACGAAAAGTTCAAATCGGCCGGATGTGTGGTCTTTAGGGGCTCAGATCAGGCAATATATTAGGCCGTTTTATGGGTCGGTCCATATTAGCCAAGCCCATTATGAAAATGTCGGTGTCATAGAACCAGTTACCGAATATGGCACAATAATCGCCGATACGACGACAATAGAGTGGCACCAAAAATTGTTTCGACAATGGGTCTTAATGGGTGGCTATAGGTTTTTTAAAGAAGACGAGCGTCCACGAGCAAACTCTAATCAGATTAATAGAACAGGAAGTGACTATGTGTATTCGTCGCTTAGGTATCGTTTCTCCAAACTGTGGACTCATCAAAGCTCAGAGATCTCCGCGTTAGCCGGTCGCTACTTAACCAATTCAGCTTCAGGTGGCGTTATATATAGTCTGGGTGGTAAGGTGTTTTTTTAAGACGGTGTTTTGAATCCTGATTATTACATATTTTAATTTTATACCAAATTACGATCTTCATATTTACTCAAAATTCCTAAGAACTTAGCTGGAATTCCCGATAACACTATTGAGATTAAAGGCTTTTTAGTCGATGGGGTAAACTTGTCCGATTTAATTAAAATGGCATATAGTGCAAAACAGCTACGTCTTCGGGTAGTCTTCTCTGAAGAAATATGTGAGCAACACACATTTGCGCCCAATCGAATTGTTAAGCGAGCGATAGCAAAATTTTTAGCAGAAAAGAAGTCTGGTCGCCTTGATATTTATCAGGTTAACCGTATTGAATTTGAAGATCTTTGGGAGTTGGTCCAAGAGGATCTTAAGAGAAGATCAGGATCTGATAAAAAGTATAAATTAGTAACTTATACATTAGGATGTGGTGCACCTAAATTGCCCGGTGTTCGAGTCGCTCCATCCGAAAATGATAAATTTTCTTTTCTTCTTACGATTGATGCCAGCGCTGATGAAATCAGATCTTGGGGCTTTGAGTTTGTTAGAATGAATATCCAGCATCAAGTAAAAAAGCTTGGAATAAAAAAGAAGTCCAATATGTCGCAAGTATATGGATGCTGGTTACGTGCGTGTTCTGGTGAACGAGTCTATGAAAGGTCGATAAGCCTTCAACCTGATATGGAGAATGCTGATAATAAACAATACTCGGTTATATGTAGCAAGGTGCGTGGTGAGGTCGCAGTAAAAGTCTTTGATAAAATGGTGTTTCGCGATCAATCAATTCTAGAAGAAATGCTGAAGGTTTCTGCGATAACTGCAAAAAAACTGTCTGATACAACTGGTCATAATGTTGGTTTGTTAAAAGAACAACTGTTAGATAGGTTTCGGTCGGCACTAAGAGGGCCTGAACAATACGGACTAAAATTACCTGCTATATATTTGGTGGCAATTCCAAAGTCTGTGTCTGTAGTAAATGAAGAAAGTCAATCAGTGGCTAGTGATGATACTGAGGTGCAACATAAAAAAGTAGTGACAGATGGTTATCCAGGTAAAGGGAGCTTAGACATTGAAATTTCAGATGAGAATAAACAGGCGACCATTGAAAGCTTTGACTTAGCATTATACGATCGTCCTGGTGACTTTGTATCGATAGAATGGGTGCGCCTTGAGATGGATCGGTTAGGTGTCACTCATGGTATTGACGAAGACTCACTAAAAGAAATTAGTGATGTTATTGAGGGTAGAAAAAGTTTATCAGGGTTCACTGTCGCTACCTTTGTGGAATCCGTTGCCGGTGAAGACCCATATCTTCATGCGAGTTACAAAGATACCAAGGCTCAGGATGATGATGCAGTGATTGATATTAGAATGGCCCAGCAAAGGTCACTGGTAAATACGGGTGATCTTATTGCTGAAATTAAATTTCGCGTTGAGCCTGTCGATGGGTTTGATGTTTGTGGTAATGTTATCCCAGCTCAGTTACCAGAGATTCCACCTATAGAAATTGGTGAGGGGATCGAAGCTAAAGATGATATTAAATTTTATGCTACAGTTGATGGAGTTCCAACGGTTGAAGAATCTTCGATTGTAGTGAATCAGATATTTGTTCAACAAGGTGATGTTAACCTTAAATCAGGCGACGTCTATTTTGATGGATCTGCTGAAATTGAAGGGTCTATTGATACCGGAGCGACCGTTCGGATTACGGGAGATCTTGTCGTTAATGGCGCTATTCGCGAAGCTAATGTATTTGTAGGTGGGAACTTAGAAGTCAAGAAGGGTATCTCCACAGGACCCGCTGGGCTAGTTAAGGTTAAGGGAGAGTTGTTAGCGGAGTTTATCGAGAATGCTGTTATCGAGGCTACTGGCGATGTGAAAGCAAAGAAAGCTATTCTCAATTCGACGATTCGAACTGATGCTGGAATATACTCGAGTGAGGCTGACGGTGTTATTGGAGGCGGAACACTCTATTGTAGTAAAAGTATTAATACAGGTAGTTTGGGGTTTGAGAAAGGTGCTATGACGGTTGTATTCTGCGGCCTTAACTGGCGCGTGAGAAGAAGCATGGAACTTCGATCAGAAAGGTTACGGCGTATCGAAGAGCTATATGCTGAATATAAAAATAGTCTAAGAGAGTTAAGTCGAAAAAAGCAAAAAACAGCTAAACATAGTGAAAAAATTGTTGAAATTCAGGCTAAAATTAAAAAAAGTTCAAATTTAATTGAAAAAGCGAAGCAGCATCTAGAGGTTTCTAAGAGTCAGATGGTATATCATGAGGACTCTAAAATACTCATACACAAAACACTGTTTGATAATGTGCGAATCGAGTTAGCGAATATAAAAGTCCCTGTAACCACCAGTGTTGCAGCGGTAGAAATTAATACAAAACAGACCAATGGAACATATGTACACGCACTGCAGGAAGGCGGAGGATCTGGTGGGGATGATACCGCTAGTGGAGAAGAGCAACCTAGTGAAGATGCAGAAGCTGCTCCAGAAAAAGCGAGTTAGGTTTCGGATTACGTTGATTAGGTGTGATGCTAAACCGTCCGCCTTGGAGTATTTATCTCTTTGTCCATGAAAAAGCCACTAATTCACCTTTATTTTACAAAACGATGGTGCATGAGATTGAACATGCATTTCAGGTTTTGGACGCTTCTTCAGAAACCCATAGTGTAGAAAAGCTTCAATATTACCATGAAGTTGGTGCACAGCGAGCCGAATGGGAGTATTTACAAATGCTACCAAGGGTATTGAGGGTGAAAATTACGGAGGAACATTCCCGAGTAGACGCAAAAGATCGAGATGCTGATTTAGCTCAACTTCTATTAGTTGATGGAAAATTTTCTAACTATAAGGCCATGGATCCAGTTTATTCGACTTTGGAGTCTACAACTCGACAATATCGACGTTCAACAGGATCATCGAACGTAAATCATTAAATGAACATTACATTAACCCTACAGCTAGTATCGTCTTGTCATCGTCTAAAACAGAGCTCTTTCCAGCTTGTATAATGAGGTCATGAATATTCTTAAGGTTCTTACGCTTGCTGTTATCTAGGGCTGAGATTTCTCTACTAAGTGCTTTTAATGCTCTACTACCTTCTAAACAGCCATCTGTGAAGCTACATATCAGTAAGTCATCTTTGTAATCTATGGTGGTTGATTCGATCGATATATCTTTAGATGTACCTAGGTGCTTACTTCTCATTGGTAGGAAGCTCATAGAACCCCCGTTGTAGCATAGCCACCCTTGAGCGCCGCAATTGTATAGTGTGAAGTTATTGGACTCATTTATTACTACTGCGGACAGCGTGGTGGATATTCTCCCTCTGAATAAATCAAAAAGATGTTTGTTTATTCTTTTGATGCATTGTTCCATGGTGAAATTTGCATGCTGGCACTCGTTGATGATGCTCGCTATTGCCGATACTGCTAGTGCGGCTTGAGGTCCTTTTCCGACTACGTCACCGATCATTAATCTCTGGTCGCCTTGATTGGTGGCCCAGATGCTCATCCAGTCACCGGACATTTGGTTAGCTGGTTCATAATACATCTCGTATTGAAACTCTCGAAATGTTCCTGCTAAATTATCTGGGAGTAGCAGCTCTTGAACCGTTCTACCTAGCTCTAGGCGTTCTTGCATGAGTTCTCTTTTACTACGTTCTCTCTCGTAGTGTTTTTGTACCGACGCCAAGTGGTAAAGTAATATCATTCCGACGAATATGGGCATGATGATTTCTAGTTGGCTGGATAATAAAGTATAGATGCCGTACTGTTGTAAAACATTATCTGCAATTCTTAGAGAGATAAATATTAGTGAAGCAGACATGTAAGCATATGAAATCTTTCGTCTGATAGCTTGATCTTCATTTTTAGTATTCTGGTATCCTGCTACTAAGATAATAATTGATGTTATGTAGAATAGTGCATCGGTTGCGTGGTTGAAGTATTTATTAAGATCCATATTTGTTGAGAAGTAGAAAAATAAAGGTATTTGAATCGCTACTAGTCCGATAACAGCTTTAATGAATTTTTCGGAGTGCTTCGAGTAGACAGAAAGTAGCTCGGCCCCAAATATATTATATGCGAGCAGAGACCCAGTTAGAAAAGTCCTACTTATAATTGAAGTTTTCACGATATCCCAGGGCCAAAAGTCAACTAGGTAAAATAGTAGGTTTCTTGATGTTACCATCACGAACAAAAATAGAGTTGCCGCTAGTAGGCGGCTTCTAATTCCGACTTGCCATCCAATGAACAGTATAATTCCAAGTGTTAGTGTTGGGAGTAGTCTGAAAAGTGGTCTGATATTTTGTAGGGCTGTTTCAATACCCATGATCTTACTGTTTTTGTTGACGCCTGTTGTCACTACTAACGGTGTTCCACCAGTCAAGCCTGTGCGATCGGAATCCCTTCTCGTTACCATAATTTCAAGTAGCGAAGTATTGAGTTCAATGTCTTCTAGAGTCATCGGTACAATGGGCTTATCTTGTTTTTTTGCGTGGATTCGTTCTTTTTTGTTCAGATTTATTTTATAATCATCTCCGAAAACCCACCCTATATGAATGTTGGTGATACCTGAGTCGTTGGGTATGAGCTCGTTAGAAAATTTACATTTATAATATATGTGACGGTAGGGGTGTTGATTCTTTACGTCTTGAAATACATTTATTTCTCTGTGTGGAACCTTGATTGGAGTGAGGTTTTTCGTTTCCAATTCTTTTTGGGGGAATTGGGGGATAGCTGTTTTGGTTGATGAGTATGAACATGATTCGGAGATGTCGTAGCTGTCGTTATAGAAGTACTCTTTCCAGAAATCAAGCTGGTAAACCGATACGACATATAGAACTAAAAATGACAATATGAGATATGACCCCGATATTACCGCAAGGTATGAGTTAAAGGGTCTGCGTGTTGTAGTGGTTTTATCTTTGTCATTTAACAGCATTAATTAGGTCTTCCATAACCATATTCATTATTATTTGTTAGATTGTCCCGTCCAAATGAGGGATTTCATACTCCTTGTTTTTATTTGGCAATATGCGCTATTTATCTTACACATGCTCTTTGTAGAGGAGTGTTCTTGTACTCGTTTTCCATTAAGACCATTATTGGTATAGGACTCTAGCTTGTTGGCTAGGGAGTGTATGCGTCGGTCTGGTGAATCTTGCGGTAGTTGTGAAACTTTTCCACTACTATTAATTTGATCCCTCCAGAAAAACAAATGAGGCATGACTCGGTATTTATAATCATTGAGTAGCTTGTAATCGACTAGCCATGAGTAGATCGGACCCGAATTTAAACTAGTGTAAAATGGAGCTTCTTTATTCGAAAATATGGCATTTTTTATTTTTTCATTCTGATAACATGAATTTAGAAGAACGTAGCTAGGTTTGTTGACCTTTGGGAAGTAGAAGCTAATTTTTGAAATACCCAATTCGTTGTATAGGTCTTTACTAATGGTATAGGACGAGACAGCACCGGCTTGAACGATACCTTCCGGGTTTGTGTGGGAAAATGGTTTTGTTTTATCTATTTTTGGCATCACTCGTCTAAAAATTTTGCCACTGGTATTCCCTGAATCACCGCTGGTTCCGCCCTCTTCGCCGCTGGTTCCGCCCTCTTCGCCGCTGGTTCCGCCCTCTTCGCCACTTGCTGCGCTGCCGACTTGACGGTCATTGCCGTTTTCTAATGCTAGGCAGACTATGGAGTTATCTTTAAATTTTGAGTTTTCACGTGCGTCACATATTTTCTCAACAGTAGATTTTTTCCAAATTGGCGACCAAAGTTTAGAAGTAAGTTTTTCCATGTTATGTCCGTGCGTATCAAAAAGAATTAGATGATCGTTTTGAGTTCCTTGGTGATCGTCAAAGAGGTTTACTTGATCGGTCATATCAGGTGATGAAAGTGCCCTGCCACCATGTCCATTGATATAAAGTTCTACTTGATCGTGCTTTGGAACATGTGTGGTTATAACTTGGCTTACAATTTCTACGACATCTGTTGCCATGTTTAGCTCGAATTTTTTGTCGTTTTGTTGGGGGGTGATTTTTTTTGCTTCGTAGTCGTAGATGAGTGCGAGTGATGCAGGTTTCCACTCGCCGCCGATAAAAGAAAGTTTTATCAAATCGATACTAGAATCAGGTGTATTTGAGCCGCCGTCAAATATTGAAAGAATATACGTGACAGGGTTTTGTTTTTCGTTGCAAGGCGTAGGTTTCTTTTTGTGAGCTGCAATGAAGTCATCTCGGCCCGATTTTATGGAGTATTCAAAGGATTTTTCATATTTAGCAGCGAGTGCCAGATCGGCTTCTGAGATATCTGTGGCCCAGGATATATGGCTAAACTTCTCAGCATTTGCTATGAATACTTTTAGTGAAGTAGCACTGCACACCTCATTTAATCGAGCGCTGTTCAGATTAACACCACTCAATAGTTTGTTGACTTGATTGTCGTATTCGAGCTCGCTATCTTGTTTTTCTTTTTTACACGATATAATTAAGCTAGTAATTGTAAGAATGATAATCGCAATAAAATGTTTATTTTTAATATTTAATGCAATCATAGGTATTCCCTTGGTTCTAAAGTAAACAAAAAAGACCCCCCTAAATTATCGGAAGATATGAAGATCTCTTTAGTTTTTTTTGTAGATAATGGTAAATACCGGTGAATTTGCCCCTATAAATAGTAGATTAGTTTCTGGTCTTGATCAGAACTATTTGCAATGTATTTTTCTAGCCTACTTTCAGAGTCACCCTCGAATGATTCAAACCTTATACCGATACCACTGGGCCTTTTGGGTGCTGCAGAAGTGTCGGTAGGTTCGATCCTTCTGACGACGCGGCCGCCTACTTTTAAAGGGTTTTTGTTCCCCGGTAGACAGAAGCTGAGTTGTACCAATTCACTGCCAGGTATATTTTCATGTGTCGAGACTAATATTCCTGATGAGGAGATATCGGCTATGGGAAGAACGAAGGTATGATCCTCCCAAATTAAGGTGGCCTGTTCCTGTAGGTCAATACGGTTGTTGTCGCGCGTGACCTGATCTAGGAGTTTTTTAAGCTTCTCAATAAAATATTGTCTGGGGAGTGGCTGTTCCACGAATAGATCTGCTCCAGCATCTATTGCCCGATTCCTCACAGCCGCGCTACTTTGAACACTTGTAAGTACCACTGGTAAAGACGCGGTCTTTGGGTCGTTCTTATAGTGTTGGCATATTATTGATGCATCAATCTTGGTGTAATCCATGTTGATAACTAATAAATCAACCGAGTCTTGTTTGAATACCTCTTGAGTTTCGGCAAAGTTACCAACCTGTTTTACAGAAATACCCATGCTGCGATAACCAGCTTTATCAAGTTCGCTTGTTAACATTTTGTCGTCGACTAACAACAATTTGATTGGTGGTGGTGTACTCACGGTAGACTCCTTAGTCAGTTGTGGGCCGTTGTAATTCGCCCGTTGAAGCAGGCGGTGTTCACATGCTTCAAAGGAGCATTCGGGTCGGGAGCGAGATAATTTTAGCTGTTGTATTTAGATTAAATGTAAGTCCTGGTTTTTATTTATATAAATATTTTATATTGTGTTTTTGTTGAATGGCTTTTTAGCTATAAGAAGGGTTTGGAGACTCGAAGTATATGAAGTTTAGATTAGATGAAAAGCTGGTTGTTCTGGGGTTTGCTAAAGACATTGCCTTAGCGCGAGCCTATATAATGGAAGGTAAGGTCATTGTTAATGATCAACTTGCTGACAAGCCTTCTATTCTTGTCTCAAGTGATGACTCAGTCAGGATTAGGGGCTTGAAAGACTATGTTAGCCGTGCTGGTAATAAGTTAGCGGGAGCGGTACTTGATTTTGGCCTAGAGGCTGATTTCGAGAACTGTTTAGTTCTTGATGTAGGGTCTTCGACGGGAGGATTCACAGATTGCGTCCTACGTTTGGGTGCGACAAAGGTAGTTGCCGTGGATGTTGGTACCAATCAACTTGATTGGAAACTAAGAACGGACGATCGGGTGATTAGTCTTGAGAAAACTGATATTCGAGTCTTTGATCCGGCGCCATATGGAAAGTTTGATTGGGTGTTGGCTGATGTGAGCTTTATCGACCTTAAGTCCATTCTTCCAGTTATTTTCGATCGTGTTGTAACGCCCATTGAGACTAGGTTGGTTTTGCTTGTAAAGCCTCAATTTGAGCTAGCTGGCGGGGACGTAGAAGACGGCGGAGTTGTTCACGATAAGAAAATGCAATTAAAAGCAGTAGAATCTGTAGAAAGCTATCTTCGTTCGATTGGAGTTAGCCAAACTAAAATTGCCCCATCGAGAACCTTAGGTCGATCGGGCAATCAGGAATATTTTATTTATTGTTTTTAGTAACTTGTTTTAAGTTCTTAAAGTTTCATTTCGGAATTTATCAGCGCACAGGCAGTAGTAAAAGTGAGCTGCATCTAACGCATCGACCCAAATAGTATCGTTTTTGTAGTCGTAGTGTGCAGAAACCTGATCAAGGTCTATAGCATTAACGATTGCATCCTGGGTAATACTGTATAGCTCGGACATGCTACTGATTGATAGTCTTTTGCCTCGGTATTCATTGGGGTTGTGGCCCAGTTCTGTAAGTGCTTTTTCAAAAAAATGTTTATCGATTTGATGTGACATGAAGGCTCCCCCGAAAAAAATGTCCTATAGAAAAATTTTAGGTTGATTCTACGCGTGATACAATGGGTAAACATTGCTATTCAAGGGGTTGGGAGTTGCCTAGGTTTTATGTCAACGAGCTGGCGTTTTATAGTCTGTTCCAATCGGTGAATTTTTTACCGACCGAATCTGTTATAGACTTGTGGGGGTTGAATAGCAGTAACGGGATTTCTACGAATGCGCAGTTTGAAAGTAGGCTGTCACTGATTAGTTCGTATAAAACGCTCTCATGATAGTAGACTTCCTGGCCCTTGTACGACTTTTTTGCTAGCACCCAAGAAGACTCTTCAAATTGAGAGTAGTAATCACTGGTCTTGGGGATCTCCGAAACTACAAAAACCGGGTTAAAGTGAGTGGCTTTCTCTGGGGGTACTAAGTATTTTTCTCGATCTTCAGATGACACATGAGGTAGCTCAATACATAGTTTTATTGGTAAGTTATGGAAATTTACAAAAACCGGAGACCCACCGATATTGTTCTGGGTATTCGGTACCATCCCCATCGTATTCACCGGCCTGTCATACAGACGCTTGATGGTAGCTTCGATATGTTTTTCTTCTTTTAAGGTATAAGAAAAAAGATCACAATTTAAATGGAAAATATCTTGTTGTAGTTTCAATGAATAGGGGTATTTTTCTTTTGCTTCGGTCCAATTTCTTGATTCAGAGTTGTGATCGAGCTGAGCATTTTTTGAAGTAGGAAGAAACTTAAGTGTGTTAGCGGCAATTTTTTCCGCCTCTTTAAAGTCATGTTCGTCAATTGAATGGCGGATGTTCGCAACGTTGTTTCTAAGGAAATTATGGGTTTTAACTAGGTTTGCCGTATGGTCCACAACCTCGGAAGAGGGGCCGACAATGTTATCTATGTTCCGAATGAGAACTGAATGGGCATAGGGACAATACTCACGCACCTTAGGAAAAAGCTCAGCTAGGGTACCATGACCAGCTGGTACGATCGATAGTGCCTCATCCTCTATGAGTGGCTCTAAGTTTTGTTTTACTCTAACAGTGCTTTGTTTAGGACCTTGGAGTAATATTTTAAAGTTAGTTGCATCTAAGCTATTGAGCTTTTTCTGAATAGCGGTCTCCATTGTCGGAGATGTCACTAAAAAACTACCTTCCAAGAATTGAAAAGCCCTATCTTCAAGTATTTTCATCTCTAAAAATGTTTGACCGGTTATCACGCAAGGTTGGAGGGCTTTTGGTAAAGATAGTTCTAGGATGATTAATTCAATATCTTTCTCGGACATCTCTTGGTCAGGTTTCTCTACAAACTTTCTCAAAGTATTTGGTAAGGGCCACTGATTTGCGCCTTGTTTGATCAGTTTTAATAGGGATGATTTTATTAGAGCGAGGTCGTTTGACTCCAATATCTTAACCAGGTCTCCGAATGGCTTATAGTAGCGACTTGAGGCGCCGGCAGCTGGTATGAAGCTAGCAACACCCTTGGAACTTTCATTTCCGATCGGGCAGCAAGAGGATGCAATGATACCAGTATTATCGAGTCTACAAGTATCTAAAATCGGAATGTTGGCTTCTGTTTGATTTTTAATAGCATTTGCAATTTTTCGTATGTGTTTTTGGATCTGAATAGGATCTAAATCTAAATTTCTACATCTATTAATGAAAAGTGGATCATTAAGTTTTTGTTCGACGGTCATGTAGCTTCTCGATTGATAATGAATCCCAACGCTACCTCTCTTACCTGAGTAACGGGATCCGATTCTGCCACTTTTTTATAGATCTGTCTAATGTGATTTTGTTCAGACCAGGTCGATAGAGCTTTGCAGGCAGCTCGTCGAGTCCATGAATTTTTGCTGTGGTTGATTAAATTACAAGCTAAATCGATGGCGGAAGCTGAGTCCATATTAGTGTGAACTTTATTGACTATAGCCTCAATGGTTTGTGGATCTGCCTTATCTCTCTGTGCAAATTCGATCAAAAGGTGAGTTCCATTTTTATTAATCCGATGGATCACGGCGTGTTGATAGAGATGATGGAACTTAGATAGATTATCCAGAGACGAACTTGTCGAAAGGAAATCTTGGGCAAAGGCCAACCCCGTTATATCATAGGAGTCGTTTGTGAGTTTCCATTTAGTATCTTTGGTTTTTGAAACTTCTTCGATAAATATTAAGTCCCTAACTTTGAGAAGGTCTAAACAACGATGAATCATGTCTTTTGAAATTTCAGAATTATTTTTCTCTATTTGACTGGTGTATGCAGATTGACTGTTTCCTATGTTTAGCAATATTTTAAAAATATTATTTAATGTAAGCTCCTGAACGATTTCATTCTGATTGTCATTGAGGTCAAATAAAGAGTAATTAAGTTTGTGAAAATCTATGGCTAAGGGCTGGTGTTCGAGTTCTTTTGCTAGCTCTTCAATAACTTCTATAAAAATAGCTTCAAACTCCGGTATGAAGCCCATATCGTAGGGTGTGTTGCTCTCTGTGCTACGCGTTGAAACTAATTGAATTGCAGCTTTTATTTTATTTAACACTTGCGAACCTAATCCGAACTTCTGAATAAGATTTGTATCAGGGTTTGAGGTTGAACTGCAAACGTATAGATATCTAAAAAAGTCTTTTTCTTGTGAGAAGCATTTGTCGTCTTCGTTTACGCCAGTAAGTCTGTGGGTTGTTAGGATGAGTTGTTCTATCAGCGTACCGCAAGCTTCTGGTTCTAGTCCGTAGTCAGCAACCAGAAACTCCTTCATTAATTGTTGGAATAATTGAAGGTGGGTCCATTGACTATTCTTAAAAATTGAATAGTTTATATCGACTGAGATAGAAGGGATTGTACCAGGATAGATTGTACCTTTTTCAACTTGTGCTTCTAACTCAATACAAATTTTCTTATCAAAAGTAGATAGTATTGATGGTGGTAAATTTTTGCTCAGCCAATTAATTTTGCTGGTAAGTTCTTTGTACATAAGTTTATTCCTCCACTTGATATCTATTTTAGCCTGAAACCACTCAGATGTTGAGCCTATATTGTAAATTAACCCTGAAGTTTAAAGGTGTTATGCCGATAAAGATATGGGGTTCGAATCAATTTTAGAAGCCTTGAGGTCGCCTGAGCTTGGTTCTGATACTACTGAATATATTCGAGATTAAACGTTAATTTGTGGGATTGTAAAGTTTGAAAAAAGTTAGCAAAAAAAATATCGAATCCAAATGGTTGGAGCAAGCTGGCTTTAATTTTAGTAACGATATTTGGGTTTTTCGGAAAAATCCACCTCTAAACCGGGGAAAGTCAGATAGATCGGCTAATCTCATCAAGCTGGACTCTTGTCAGGTAGTTGGTACTAAGACGGGTTATTTAAATACTGCCTATTCCCTTAAAATGGATCTCCGCGGTCTATGTAAACAAATCAAATCAAAGTTGAAGCAGTCTTTTAAAGAATGTACTAGCTGTGATGTTACTCTTTCTAATGAAGTAAACTCTTTGTGGGTTTTCTGTGAGTTTTCAAATAAAAACATTGATTCTATATCAAAATACTCGACAGCTGGTTTTCAGGTAAAGTTTGTTGTCGATAATAATACGCTAAGTATTATGTTTGTCGATCAGTTTTACCTAGGTGAAATACCTAGTAGATTTTTTTATAGCATTCCCAAGACTCTTGCAAAGATTTTCAAGATTGAAAATGTAACTTTTAATTCAATCTATGAACTTTCCGTTACAGGATTGACGGAAATTGTAAATGAACTGTGTTTCTCTAAATTAGAAAACTCTGATCGACCGGATTTACAACAAATTAAGATGTCCTATGACCTTTCTCTTGATGCTTCGGCGATAACAATAAGAGCGGAAGCATCCGATATGAAAAAACTAGCATCAATTTCTCAGGATTTACCTGTTGCTGTCTTAGAATCAAGGTCCGCACAGACTGTATTAAAACCTGTGGACGATAATTTATCGAGTAAGTATAGAGGTGGCTATCTTCTTGGCTTGTCAGATAATGTTGAATCGGTTGCCGTTTTGAGGAGGTTAGCACTTTCCTCCTCTGAGCAAATCATTGCTAAGTGTTACGATTTAATTGAAAAGAATCTGGTGAAAGAATCTGGTAATTTGTCATTTATAAGTGCAGTAGTATTATTTAGTGCTTCCGGTAAGAACTTTCGTAGGTGTGTAAATAAAATTGCCTCAACTCTCATCTCTAAAGTGGTCGATATCGAAAGTGTATCGTCTTTAGAGGTTGTATTGCCTTATTACCTCTACCTTGCTTACCAAAACGATAGCCAGGAGAAGGCGGAAGCTTCTTTGAAGAAAATAATTGAATCAAGAGGAGAGCTTCCGGAGGTTTTAGAGTTATTGGTCGATTTTTCTAGACAACAGAAAGACTCTGAAAAGGAAATGTTTTATCTTGGTAAACAAGCGGACCTATTCACGGACCTAGAGGATAGGGGGAAAACTTTACTTGAGCTATCGAAGCGGACAGCGCTTTCCGGAAAAGATAAGGAGTTAGCTATAAGCTACGGCCGTAAAGCAGTCGATCTTCTTGAATCGAAAGAATCCTTTTTTCACCTGACAGATCTATTGTTAGCCGATGCAAGGTATTTAGCAGCGATAGACGTATTGAATCAGTTTAAAAACATACCTACCATGGAAAAAACAATAACCGTTGATATCGATTTACGATTGGCGAGAATTTGGAATGATCACCTGGATCGACCCGATATGGCGATGGTCCATTACGAGTACGTTATCGCTCTCGACGAGAGATGTTCTGGAGCCGTAGATAAATTGGTGGACATATACAGAGATAACAAGAATGCTGGTGCATTAATTCCATTACTTGAGTCCAGATTCAACGTAGCTCTGAATTCAAAAGATCACGAAACTTCCAATAATATTCGCAAAGAGTTATTTACTCATTATCAAAACGATGAAAAAAAGTGTTCATTACTAATGGAGATGATAAGTAAGTTTCCTAAGCGGCACTTTGATTTAGATATACTTCGTAGCCTGGAGCTTAAGAAGTCTACTTGGATGGAGGTGATTTCTGTTTGGCGACAGAAGGTAGAGCAGGTCGATAATGAAGCTGAAAGAGCTTATGCCTATGTCGAGTTGGGGCAAATGAGCGCACTGAAACAATTAGATAAGAGTATGGTTGTTGATTTGTATTTGGATGCTCTGCATTGTGGTTGGATAGATGACATCTCCTTTGAGTTTGTTGTCGATTATCTAGCAAGTAATAAGGATTATCCAAAGCTTGCCGATTGTTACCACCTGAGATTGTCAATGCTCTCGGAAAATCTACAGATAGAGTTGTTGCAGGATATTCTGGGAAATAGGTCTCAAGTATTTACCGAAGAAGATTTGGATAAGTATTCGCTGTTGATCTACTCGATCTCTTCTGAGAATAAAAGTTATTTATATCAACGTTTTGATTATTACGGGTCTATAGAGAAATTAAACTCAGTAAAAAACCTAATGTTATCAATTGAGGGTTTAGGAGAAGGATCATTTCATTTAGATGAGTGGTTGGCTTTAGCGATAGAGGCCATAAACCGAAGTTCAGATTCTAAGAAATTTCATTTTTTAAAGTATATGTTCAATAAAAGACTCAGTCTTTCTCAGGAAGATCCCGACATTCTCCGTGAAGCAATTTCATGTTTCACTGGGTCAGGAGACGAGGAAACTCTAAAGCACTACTGTGCTTTACTAATAGAGCAAGATGTTTTGCCTTCTTTGAACTCTACGATTCTTCTTAAGCTATTCCCTAGTCCAAGTATTTATCGAGCAAAAGTTCTTAGGTGGCTTGCCGAAAGGTCGCTTGATGAAGATATAAGAACAAAACTATATTACCAAGCATTCGAGGAATTCAATGTTCTGGAAGATCGAGGCTTTGATGCAGAAGTGTGTCTGACTCATTTCAGTAAGGAGTCACTAGCTAGTGAATCTGATCTTGAGTCTTTAAGAGCATTAACTGAAAAATCTAAAAATTGGTCTTCATACCAATCGGTATTGGACAAGCAGATCGGCTTGCGTCAACCGGAAGATTGTTTACGACTTTTTAAAGAAGCGATCGAGATAGCGATTATTGAAAATGGCGATTCTGCTCGGGCCGGTTCTTTGGTGAAAAAAGGACTGGAGTTAGGGTTTGATTCAAATGAATTACTTGATAGCTATATTGAAAACGAGCTAATCGAGCAAGGAGTTGCGCCAGATGTCGTTGTCCAAAGGGTCTTTAATACTGCTCTTGAGCAGGGAGATTTGGTTCAAGCTGTTCGTTCGTGGATTTATCAAGTGTTTACGTTAAAAGATAAGAATGAACTCACTACTTTCATTCACTGGACTAAGGAGCAGCTTACTGGAGCAAATTCAAAGCTAAGCTGGAAACAGCTTAGCTCCAGTGTTTTGGAGTCAAAGCGTAAGCTTCATATGGTTGGTGAGATTCATACTAAACTTATGCTTGAGATGGGGATTTATTTATTTGATTTTGAGCAATATAGCGAACAGGCTTATCTGGCGTTAAAACAGGTTTATCGTAGTAGACCAGAAGAAGCGACTGTTTGGGTTCCGTTGTATTTACTTCTGAGAAGTTACGGATCGAGTGAGGACCTGCTTTCTTACATATCAGGACTTATTCCTAAGGTGGAGAACTCTCCGGATATTTTGGATCCATACCCGATTACTCTTGAAAGTCTTGAAACCGAGCTGAACCGACTAGGGGTGTCCGAGGGAGAAGTCAGCGCGGTAGGGTTTAGTCACGATACAGTCTACACTCCGCCTCTGCCTCCGGATACTCAGCCTAGGAACAACCTGGCAAATGAGACAAAAAGCTGGCGATCTTTCGTGAGTGAGTTAGATGTTCCAGAAAACTTTTGCCACGAGTTATTTCTTAGACCCATTTCTAGTGCGATTGAAAAGCATGTTGGACTGCAAGCCTGTGCTCTATTGAGCGGTGACCTTGAAACACTAAAGCAGTGGCACTGGCAGGTATGGCGAAACCCCGATCAGTATGGCTATAAATTGGAGGGACGAAACCGGTATCCCGAGGATGGGAACCTTGCCGAGATTCAATCTCCTTTGCACAGGCTATTGCTATTTATAGCTCCTGTTCTTATCCAGATGCATCGTGATAAATTTAGTGCAGCAGTATTATCGACTAAACTAGGCCAATCTATGAAACAAATATCTGGTTCGATTAAAAAACTAAGTTGGGACGATTCGCTATTTAGTCAAACGGGGCTTACTCATTATCAGGACATCTTAGTAAGGCAAAAATTTAATGTATTTCACCTCCCAGGAATGAAAAGTGAAATTTTCTACGAAGGAAGTACAAGAAATATATACTTTGATAAAAATGTATATGCAAGTCTTCCGGGATCTGTTTTATTTCATAAAATCTTTGGAGTCTTGTGGTCAGTAAAGTTACGGTATTTTCCTCTGTTGCACCTGAACCCGCGAACTGACGTGATTCCTTTGATATTAGCTATTCAACATCAGTCGGAAGGAACAGGAATAAGAGCCGTTAAGCGATTCTTGGGGGCGAAACCAACTGCTTTAGAGCAGTCTATACAGTCTTTAGACTTGTCAGAGCTTGAGCATCGTTTCTCGCAGATTGTTGATTTTAATACCTCAGAGGTTGAGCGACTTTGGAAAATGATGCGGAGGCATATCCTACGCCTGCAGCTTGCTGAGACTTTAGATTTAGTAGGTTTGGCTGAGAGTATTATTAGTGAGGATATTGTCGATAAAGGGGAACTGGCTAAAGGTGAGATTCTCAGTAAACATGACTGCCTTGAAGATCTTATCGTTTTTTCGACAAAGTTGAAGCTTTAAGAACTAAGAGATCCTACCATTTTTTGATAGTTGCCTGAGGGCGTTTATTCTTCCAAACGATGCTACCTTCACTACTAATAGCTGGTTCAGGGGCATCACCAATTTTGTTAGAATGTGGCTGAATTTTATAAGTATATTCACCGTTGGGTAGCCGAAGTACTTTGGACCTACCATTGGTGATGATGAACTCTGTTTCACTGGTGATGCTATCCGCCAGATACATCTTGTTTACGTCTCTAAACTGAGTGCTTAGTTCTTCTTTGTTACAAGAATCTATTTCAATTGGGCTCGTAATATTGAGATAATTTGCAGTAGCTAGCTTTTGACTTTGTGACCCGAAGAGCGGATGCCAGCATTGAGGTTGAGACGGTGATAATTCTTCCATGAGGCTTGATTTCACGTCTTCCGAGGGAACTAAGGTGATAAGCAAATCCTTACTAGGTGTTTGATCTCTGGGGATTTTGATAGTTAAGAGTCCAAGTTTGCTCGTTTGCTCGTATAGCTTCTTAAAAAAATCTATTTCAGAAGCTGCTTTCACTAAGCCTGTGCTAGCTGCCGCGAGGCGGTTGGTAGAAGTCTTGTTCTCACATACGCTGCTATACCAAGCTGGTGTTGATAGTGCTAAAGGGAGTTCGTTGGGCTTTGAAGAGCGAATGACACGACAAAGGTGGTCTAATTCGATTTCGGGCCTTGCGCTTGCTAATGCTTTCGCTAGTTCTATGGCTACCGATACCCGGCGAGTAAGTATGTAGGGCTGGCGTGACCATCGTCGGATCATGGTTTTGCGTATACTTCTTAAGTGATTGGCGACCTTTTTTGGTTGAGCGGCTTCAGGGAGTTGGCAGTATAAGCCGTAATCGCTGACCGCTGTTTTGCAGTCGGGAGATAGCTGGGAAATCCAAGCAATAGTTATTCCGTTAATTTCATCACTTAGTTCTTTAGATAAGTAGCTGTTTCCGCCACTCGCCGCTTCACATATTTTCTCTGCAAGGGCTTGGTTAATACCGTTCTGCATCTTTACTTCGAACTTAGTGTCGTCGATTGATACGCGGGTATTGGAAGAATTGTTTGGAGAGAATGTAAATGTGATTTTTTGAGTTCCGTAAACAGATGTTACCGGTAGGGTCCAAATTTGATCCTCCATAACCCCTTCGTTATTACGGCTGCACCGATCCGTAGTGATCGACATCAGTCGAATAGGGATGTTGTTTTTTAAGCTGTAAATAGCTTCTTGTTTTGAGGGGGAGTCTTTAAAAAGGTTCATAGGATTTAGTGAAGAAGCCCATGATGAAGAGTTATTATCTTTGATCTCAGTTTTTTTTATAGCCGCCGAGTTATGAAAGCGACAACTAATACCAATCACGATAGCAAATAAAAAGCAGAAGGAGGGGAGGTTTAGAAAAGATATGATTTTAGTATATTTCAATTTTATGGACAGCCACGTCGACGGTTTCGTGAAATCCACCTAGTGCTGAATTTGCAGACTCAACAGTCCAAGAAAGAGGTTGGCATAGTTTAAGGATATAACGCGATACTTCTTGTCCAGACTTATTTCTTTTCACTAAGTGAATGTCTTGTAGCTCTCCGTGCTTCTTCGCTGTGTTCTTGGCCCAAAGATAAAGAGAAGGGTCTGTCACAAAGTTTCGATGTAAAGTGATTTTAGTGTAACGGTTGCCTTCGGCATCGATTTCAGCATTTATTTTATCTAGTCCATCAATTTTTTCGAAGCTACCATAGTTGAAGTCTGATATTTCAACGGTTACTCCGTTAGGCTCGACTACAAATCCGGCTGGTAAGTTACGTGAAGACAGAGTCACCGCGACCACGGCACCAATCAAGAGCGTCACTCGTATTATTGACGATACATGTCTTCTAATAAACACTTTAAGCGCGCCTCAAAACAATGTGTGAAAGTTCTTTATTATTAAATTTAACATAGTTAGGACTATACTTACTAGTCCTTTCTAAAAAAACCTTAGTAATGGTATGCACCGTCACAAAGTCTCTCGTAATTAATATCGGGTATTCTTTAGGAAACCTTAGCAATTGCCTCAATTTCTATCCTGACATTTTTTGGTAACTTCGCTGCTTGAACACATGCTCTTGCTGGAAAAGGTTGCTGAAAATAGCTCGCATAGACTTCGTTAACTTCTGCAAAATTATTCATATCTTCAAGGAAAATTGTCGTTTTAACAACTTCGTTCAAAGATGATCCGCCCGCGTCCAAAACTGCCGATAAGTTTTTTAGTACTTGGTGCGTTTCTTCAATGATAGATCCTTCAATGAGGTTTCCATTTGCTGGGTTAATGGGTATTTGACCGGAACAAAAAAGGAGGCCGTCGACCTGAACAGCTTGGGAGTAAGGGCCTACAGCGGCTGGTGCGTTGTCGGTGTGGATGGCTTTTTTCATATATCGATCCTTCGTAATTTTTATCTAATATCTGTCGGGTTGAGGGTATCAAAAAAAAGCCAAAGATCTATATAAATATCAGCGATATATCGTAGGGAGTCACCGGTTGTAGGCTTCCTTCAAGCGATGCCTATTTATGCATCAATTTCTTTTTGTAATAATTCGAGCTGGGTGCGAGCCTCTACAGGGATATTTCGGTCGCTGAGGGCTTTTTTGAGCATGTGATCAGCTTGCGGCTGGTTTTCTAGACCTAGGTATGCTTGGGCGCCGTGGACATAGAGCTGCCAGGGCAACTTGGTAAAAGTAGCGGTGGTTACTTTCTCAGCACGCCAGATGATTGGTGGAATCTTTTGATATTGCATTGCGACACCTAAGGAGGCGGTAAATTCCGTGAGGAAGATAGGGTCATCTACCCCTTTCTTATAAAGGTCTTCTAATAACTCCGCTCTAAACATAGGATCCTCAGGCGCGAGTAATTGTCCGGCGAGAAGGCACCCCATCCAAGAGTTTTTTTCTTTGGCAATTTTTAGCAATTGCTCTCCTGAAGAGTCAGGGTTGGTTGTATCATACATGATTAAAATACTGTCCCAGATTTCTGGGGAGTTTAAATCAACATCTAATGCAGTCGTCGCCCATTGTAAGAACTCGTCGCGCCTTTCAGGGAAGGTTGAAAGTATTCTAGTCATATTTATATAAGGCGCTAACTCCAAGGGCTCGAGCTTTTGAGCACTAGTAAAACTGGCTTCAGCTGTTGCGGTATCACCGGTAGCCATCGCGGCTGATCCGTAAGTTAGTAGTGACTTGAAGTCGTCGTCTAGTTGTATTTCTGGGTTACTTGTTTTTAGTAATAGTCCGATTTCAGATATATTCATCATGACTAATTCTTCACATATTGCTGAGAACTCACTAGTAGAAGTGAGGGGCGTTTGCGGTACATACTTTTCCAAGAATGAAACGAAACGAGTTTTATGCTCTTTATCAGAGTCTTGAGCGCTAGTATCCTTGGTGCTTAAGCCTAAAAAACGACGGAGGTTCGGCCCCATTGGGTACGACTCGATGAGCTGTTGTTCTTCTTGGGAAGTGATCATGTTGTTACCTGTTTCTGAACTCTGATGTGAAGGTCACGTAGCTCTTCCATGGTTACCTCGCTAGGGGCGTTGGTCATAAGGTCTGTCGCCTTGTTGGTTTTTGGAAAAGCGATGACATCTCTAATCGAATCAGAATTCGTTAAAATCATGATAAATCGGTCTAAACCAAAGGCGATACCACCATGCGGCGGCGCACCAAACTGAAGAGCATCAAGAAGAAAGCCGAATTTGTTCTTCGCCTCGTCTTCGCTAAGCCCGATCGTTTCGAATACTTTTGATTGCAATGCCGACTCGTGAATCCGCACAGATCCTCCGGCAATTTCATGACCGTTTAATACAAGGTCGTGTGCCGCTGCTCGGACTTTTTGAGGCTCTGTGTCAAGAAGGTGGATATCCTCTTCTAGTGGTCTTGTAAATGGGTGGTGACAGGCGACGTAACGACCAGATTGAGCGTCCTTCTCCAAAAGTGGAAACTCTGTGACCCAAAGGAAGTTTAATAGGTTGTCATCAATCAAATTTAACTTCTTTCCGAGTTGGTTTCTAAGAGCTCCAAGCGATTGTTTAGTTAAGTCATGGGGACCAGCGCCAAACAAGATCAAGTCTCCCACTTCGTTGAACCCTGAGTTTTGTTCAATCTCGTTTAAAACGTTATCATCAAAAAACTTCGCAATCGGTGACTGCCAACTGTCTTTTCCTGTGCCTTCTTTTTTCTTGGCCCAAGCTAGACCCTTTGAGCCGTAGTGCCTTACAAACTCCGTGAGCTCATCTAAGTCTTTACGACTAAATTTTTCTGCTCCGCCTTTTAGGACTATTGCGTTGACGATTCCGCCGGTATTGACGGCTTCAGTAAATACTTTGAAGCCGCAGTCTTTGACAATGTGAGAGAGGTTTTTGAGTTTTAACTCAAAGCGCGTATCCGGTTTATCGGAGCCATACTCCTCCATCGCTTGCGCGTAGGTCATCCTAGGGAAAGGCTGATTGATTGATCTTCCGCTGAAGTCGATTAAAGTCTTTGCCACCACGCGTTCGAAAGTGTTGATAACGTCTTCTTGCTCGACAAATGCCATCTCGCAGTCAACTTGGGTGAATTCAGGTTGCCGATCCGTTCGGAGGTCTTCATCCCGGAAGCATCGAACGATTTGGAAATATTTATCAAACCCTGAAACCATCAATACTTGTTTGAATAGCTGTGGGCTCTGAGGGAGTGCGTAGAAGTTACCGGGATGAATGCGGCTAGGCACTAAAAACTCCCGAGCCCCTTCTGGAGTTGACTTGTAGAGGATTGGGGTTTCTATATCGAGGAACTCCTCTTTCTCAAGAGCATTACGCATTGCAGACACCAGCCGAGTTCGCGCCATGATTCTTTGCTTGAGCTCTTTGCGACGAAGGTCAAGGTAGCGGTATTTTAATCTTAGGGTTTCTGATGCCTCGATCTGATCGTTTATTTGAAATGGCAAAGTTTCTGCTGAGTTCAATATACGAGCCTGATCGACCACTACTTCGATAGTGCCAGTTAAAAGTTTTTCGTTAATCATGCCTTCGGGACGAGCTCTGACCTTGCCTTTAACGGCTAAAACATATTCAGACCGTAACTCAGTACCTACTTTGTGAGAGTCTGGCGAATTTGCAGGGTCGAGAACCACTTGAGTAAGACCATTTTGGTCACGGAGGTCAACAAAGACAACGTTGCCGTGATCTCGTCTGGTGTTCACCCATCCCATCAACGTGACGCTTTGTCCGACGTGTTTTGAGTCAAGTTCATCGAGTTTGTGTGATCTTTTCCATCCGTCTAGGCTGTGGGATTGTTGCATAGTTTTGGTTCCGAGGTCTGGTTAAAAAAAAGTCATTTTGGTTGACCAACATGCATACCACTGAGCATAGATAAACGCAACGGTTCGGAGTTAGGGGATTTAAGTTGGCCGCCGGTCCAATTAAAAGAGGCAGGTTTCTGAAGATATAGGCTTTTCTATTGGCTCTTGTCTCGCTATACTTATTTTTTACATTTAAAGCACTTCTATTTGAAGTGAAGAGTTGTCAGGTTGCAATTCGAGTAAATATTTCTTTTTTTGTTAACCCTTAAAAAGTTTAAAGCGGATGATTGCAGGGTAATAAAGGAACTCATCTTATGATTAAGTTGCAAAAAGGATTGGACCTTCCCATCTCAGGAGAGCCGCGACATGTGATTCACGACTCGCCAAAGGTTAAGTCTGTTGCTGTTTTAGGCGAAGACTTTGTCGGCATGAAACCGACTATGATGGTTAAGGTTGGCGACCAGGTGAAAAAAGGCCAGGTTCTTTTCAATGATAAGAAGAACGAAGGGGTTTGCTTCACCGCCCCCGCGTCTGGGACCGTATCTGCCATTAATCGAGGTCCTAAACGAGTTCTACAGTCAGTTGTGGTTGACGTTAGTGGTGACGAAAGCGTTCAGTTCAAAAAATATAGTGAATCAGATTTAACATCACTCTCGCCGGAAGATGTTGAGAGTAATTTGATAGAGTCAGGGATGTGGCAATCTTTTCGAACACGGCCCTTTAGCAAATCGCCGGTAAAAGGTTCACGACCTGCGGCATTGTTTGTTACGGCGATTGATACCAACCCTTTGGCGGCTAATGCGGCGTTTGTCATCAATCATTATGCCGATGCTTTTAAAGCAGGGCTGACGATTATTAGTAAGCTTACTTCAGGCACGATGCATGTTTGCACTGCTCCTGAGCCAAGACTTGAATTACCAGTTGTGGCAAATCTAAAAGAGACAAGTTTCTCAGGTCCGCACCCAGCTGGGTTAGCGGGAACTCACATACATTTTCTTGAGCCGGTAACTGTTGACCGGGTAGTTTGGACTATTGGCTATGCTGATGTGATTGGCATTGGAAAATTGTTTTTAACTGGTGAGCTTTTTACTGAGCGTCTGATCTCCATTGCGGGACCGATGGTCGAGCATCCTCGTCTTTATAAAACACGAATAGGTGCAAATACTGACGAGTTGTTGGCTGGTTTATTAACCTCAGGCGAAGCTAGGGTTGTATCTGGGTCGTTATTCTCAGGTCATAAAGCTGCTGGTCCTCACGCTTACTTGGGCTTCTTTCATTCACAGATAAGTGTAATCGAAGAGGGTCGAAAAAGAGAGCTACTTGGCTGGAAGATGCCTGGTTTTGATAAGTTTTCAGTTAAGCGTTCCTATGCGGGCGGTTGGTTTCCCTGGAAGAAGTTTGACATGACTTCATCGACGGGTGGTAGTGAGAGATCAATTGTTCCAATTGGTATGTACGAGAAAGTTTTGCCGATTGATACAGAAGCAACTTTTTTGGTTCGTTCTTTATTAACTAGAGATTCGGACCTCGGGGTTGCATTAGGTATATTGGATATGGATGAAGAGGACGTTGGGCTTCTGTCTTTTGTATGTCCGGGTAAAAATGAATACGGTCCGATGTTGCGAGAAGTACTGTCAAGTATAGAGAGGGACGGATGAAGGATCCATTAAGAGGTTTTTTAGATAGTTTGCATCCTCAGTTTGCTAAAGGCGGCAAATTTGAGAAGTTCTTTGCAGTATATGAGATGGTAGATACCTTTTTGTATACTCCAGGTGAAGTTACTAAGGGTGCTAGTCATGTTCGTGATAGTCTAGACCTCAAAAGGCTGATGATTACGGTCGCGGTAGCCTTAGGTCCTTGTATTTTGATGGCGATGTTTAATACCGGATACCAGGCTAATCAGGCGATAGCATCGATGGGCTTGACTGAGGTTGAGGGCTGGCGAGCGTGTTTGATGACTTGGTTAGGAATTGGTTTCGATCCATCTAACCCTTTGACGAACCTGTTCCATGGTGCGCTTTACTTTGTTCCGATCTTCTTGGTTACCAACATTGCGGGCGGAATATGTGAAGCTATTTTCTCTTTGATAAGAGGTCACGAAATCAACGAAGGCTTCCTTGTAACGGGTCTTTTGTTTCCCCTAACTTTGCCGGCGACTATACCTCTTTGGCAAGTTGCTTTGGGTATTAGTTTTGGTGTTATTATTGGTAAGGAAGTTTTTGGCGGGACTGGGAAGAATTTCTTAAACCCAGCACTTACCGGACGAGCTTTCTTGTTCTTTGCATACCCCGCTCAAATTTCAGGTGATGCCGTATGGACTGCGGTCGATGGTTTTACCGGTGCGACAGCTCTTGGAGTTGCCGCAGTTAGCGGTTTAGCCGGCGTGCAGGAATCTGTTACTTGGGTGCAAGCTTTTATCGGAACTATTCCAGGCTCAATGGGTGAAACGTCAACCATTGCATGCTTACTCGGAGCGACGGTCTTAATTGCTACCGGTATAGGTTCGTGGCGAATCATGGTTGCCATGCTTTTTGGTGGGATTGCCATGTCGTCTCTTTTGCTTGCAATAGGTAGTGAAACGAATCCGATGTTTAGTATTCCTCCCCATTGGCATTTAGTCATCGGTGGCTTTGCTTTCGGACTGGTTTTTATGGTTACTGATCCTGTATCGGCTGCCATGACAACAATAGGTAAATGGATATATGGATTTCTGGTGGGAGCAATGGCTATTACCGTGCGCTCTCTTAATCCGGCGTTTCCTGAAGGGGTGATGTTGGCGATTCTATTTGGGAATACCTTTGCGCCACTGATAGACTATTATGTAGTGAAGGCTGCGATTAAACGCAGGCATGCCCGCCTCGCTGCTAGGGGAGGTTCGGCTGTATGAGTTCAAAAGATTCAGTAGCAAAAACTATTATGGTTGCAGCTGGGCTTTGTATCGTTTGTTCGATCCTAGTCTCTACTGCTGCCGTATCTTTGAAGCCGATACAAGAACGTAATAAGTCACTCGATAAAAAGAAGAACATCTTGATGGCTGCCGGGTTATACTCTGAAGGTGAGAATATAGAAGCTGTATTTGCTGAAAGAATAAAGCCGATGCTGGTTGAGCTCTCCACTGGTGAGTACTCTGATGCATTTGTTCCTGAGGAATATGACGAATCTAAAGCCATTAAAGATAGTTCTTTGAGGGTTGAGATTGCTCCTGAACAAGATATTGCCTCTATTAGGGTTCGAAGTAAGTACGCGGTTATTTATGAAGTAATGGACGGTGATTCTTTGAGTCAAGTCGTATTGCCTATTCGTGGTAAAGGACTCTGGTCGACGCTCTATGGTTTTATCTCTGTAAGAGCTGATGCAAATACTATTGCGGGTCTAGGTTTCTATCAACACGGTGAAACCCCCGGTTTAGGTGGTGAAGTTGATAACCCAAAATGGAAGAGCTCGTGGCGTGGGAAGAAAATCCATGACGATAAATGGGATGTCGCAATAAAGGTAATCAAAGGACCAGTGAATACATCTCGGCCTGGTGCGGAGTACCAAATTGATGGTCTTTCTGGTGCGACGATTACAGCTAGGGGTGTGAGTCATTTAGTTCAGTATTGGATGGGTGATGAAGCCTTCGGACCTTACCTTAATAAATTAAAAGAGCGAGGTGGCAATGAGTAGTAAACCTAAGGATGTTTTATTAGGGCCAATATTTGCTGATAACCCTATTGCGTTGCAGATACTAGGCATATGTTCGGCACTTGCTGTTACCTCTAATCTTAATACGACGGTCACTATGTGTATCGCGGTGATTTTGGTAACCGGTTTTGCAAACTTTTTCGTGAGTCTGCTTCGTAACCAGATCCCTAGTAGTATTCGGATTATTGTTCAGATGACGATTATTGCTTCGTTGGTAATCTTAGTAGATCAAATTTTGAAAGCGTATGCCTTTCAACTTAGTAAGCAGTTGTCTGTGTTTGTTGGTTTGATCATAACTAACTGTATCGTTATGGGCCGGACCGAGGCTTTTGCGATGAAAAACGGTCCTATGCTTAGCTTCTTGGACGGTATTGGCAATGGTTTGGGTTATAGTGTTGTGCTATTAGCGGTTGGTTTTATTCGAGAGCTGTCAGGCAGTGGTAAACTCTTTGGGATAGATATTTTTACTAGTGTCAATGATGGTGGATGGTATGTACCTAACGGTTTGATGCTGCTACCACCAAGTGCTTTCTTTTTGATTGGTATATTTATTTGGGTCCTAAGGTCTTGGAAAAAAGATCAGGTGGAGGAAGCTACTTAATATGGAACATTATATAAATATTTTTATTAAATCAGTTTTTATCGAGAACATGGCTTTAGCCTTTTTTCTCGGTATGTGTACCTTTTTGGCGGTATCAAAAAAGGTTGAGACCGCAGTGGGCTTAGGGATAGCGGTTGTTGCCGTGCAGGTTATCACTGTTCCTTTGAATAATTTGCTGTTCACTTATTTATTGAACGAAGGTGCATTGGAGTGGGCTGGGTTGGGTAATGTCGACCTAAGGTTTCTTGGGTTGATTTCATATATCGGTGTGATCGCTGCAATGGTTCAGATCCTTGAAATGGCTTTAGATCGATATGTTCCGGCTTTGTACAATGCGCTAGGAATATTCTTACCCCTTATTACTGTAAACTGTGCCATTTTAGGTGGCTCTTTATTCATGGTTGAGCGTGAATATAATTTCGGCGAATCAGTGGTCTATGGCGCTGGTTCCGGTGTTGGCTGGGGAATTGCTATAGCTGCATTAGCCGCGATTAGAGAAAAAATGAAATATTCCGATGTACCTGATGGCCTTGAAGGTCTGGGTATAACTTTTATTATAGTAGGCTTGATGGCGTTAGCATTCATGGTGTTTTCAGGAATTCAATTGTAACTCGTAGCGCTATAAGGCAGAGAGGTTCTGTATATGTTGGAAATTGTTCTTGGTGTGGTCATGTTTACGCTGATTGTTTTGGCGTTGGTGATTTTGATCCTTGCCGCGAAAGCAAAGCTTGTCGCGAGCGGCGACATTTTAATTACGATTAACGACAGCCCTGATAAGTCTATTAAGGCGTCGGCTGGTGGTAAGCTTTTAAATGTGCTCGCGGAGCATAAGTTATTCGTTTCTTCTGCTTGCGGGGGAGGCGGCACGTGCGGTCAGTGTGTTGTGAAAGTCTTAGAAGGTGGTGGTGATATTCTTCCCACCGAAGAAGGTCAGATTTCTAAGAGAGATGCTCGTGCTGGTATGAGACTTTCTTGTCAAGTGGCCTGTAAACAAGATATGAAAATTGAAGTCCCTGATGAAGTGTTTGAGACCAAAAAATGGCAATGCGTAGTTAAGTCTAATCATAATGTAGCTACTTTCATCAAAGAATTAGTACTAGAGCTTCCCTCTGGAGAGAGCGTTGATTTTACGGCTGGCGGTTTTATTCAGATTGAAGCCCCAGCGTTTAAATGTGACTTCAAAGATTTCAAAGTTGAAGAAGAGTACCGTGAAGACTGGGATAAATTTAAAATATGGCAGTATAAATGTAATGTGAACGAGGAAACTATTCGTGCATATTCAATGGCTAATTACCCGGAAGAGAAGGGTATTATTATGTTGAATGTTCGGATTGCGACTCCTCCTCCAGGAACGGACTTTCCTCCGGGAAGTATGTCCTCGTATATCTTCAACCTGGAACCAGGTGACAAGGTGACGATCTCTGGCCCTTATGGTGAATTTTTCGCTAAAAAGACCGATGCAGAAATGGTGTTTGTTGGTGGTGGTGCCGGTATGGCTCCGATGCGCTCGCATATTTTTGACCAGCTTAAGAGGATTCATACTAAACGAAAAATGTCTTTTTGGTATGGAGCTAGGTCTAAGCGAGAAATGTTCTATGACGATCACTTTGACAAGCTGGCTGCAGAGAACGATAACTTCGAATGGCATGTTGCGTTATCTGACCCACTTCCTGGTGAGGATTGGGACGGCTATACAGGCTACATCCATCAGGTGCTTTTTGAAAATTATTTAAAAGATCACGAAGCACCGGAAGATTTAGAGTATTACTTATGTGGGCCTCCTATGATGAATGTCGCGGTTATTAATATGCTAATCGACCTTGGGGTCGAGCCCGAAAGTATTGCGCTTGATGATTTTGGTGGCTAAGCGATTTCATAAGTTTTTTATACTGAATTTTTTACTCAGTATCTTATTTGTTGATAGCTTTCTCTATGGTGCAGTTGTATTAAACGGCCGCACCATGGGAACTAGCTACAGTGTTAAACTCTCGAAGTTACCTCCCGGAAAGACTCATAAGCAGCTAAAGAAGCTTATTGATCAAAGCCTCGAACAAGTTAACGATCAGATGTCGACTTACCGACCGAAATCAGAATTGTCCCGTTTTAATACTTTTGATAAATCTGGCTGGTTTGAAGTCTCTACCGATACTGCCCGAGTTGCTCAGCGCGCTAAGGAAATTGGAAGATTACTTGCTGGTAGTTTTGATGTAACCATCGGGATGGTTGTGAATCTTTGGGGGTTTGGTCCCAGAGGAGTTCCCACTAAGATTCCTAGTGATAAGCAGCTAAAACAAGTTTTAGAAAAATCTGGTAATGACCAATTGAGCGTCAGGATGAGCCCTCCTGCCATAAAGAAAAAGTCTTCAAGTCTCTATGTGGACTTATCTGGGATTGCCAAAGGTTTTGGGGCCGACAAGGTCAGTGAACTCTTAAGTTCGCTTGGTAGTCGGTCTCATATGGTCGAAATTGGAGGTGAGGTAGCGACAGTGGGCTTGAAAGCTTCGAGTAGCCCCTGGCGCATCGCGATTGAGCGACCTAATCTTCACGGCAAACGAGGTATCCAAAGTATCGCAGAGCTTTCGGGGCAGTCACTTGCAACTTCCGGAGATTATAGAAATTTCTTCGAAAAGAATGGTAAGAGATTTTCTCATATTATTGACCCCAGAACCGGAAAACCTGTCGATCATAAGCTAGCATCGGTTAGTGTGATTAGTAGTAAATGTTTGGATGCAGATGCTTTTGCGACTGGTATGATGGTTTTAGGGTTTAAAGAAGGCATGAAGTTAGCTAAAAAGAATAAGTTAGCGGTGTTTTTTTTACTAAGAGAAAAAGGGGGGTATGTTGGTTATAGCTCTCCAGAATTTAAGAAGTATTGGAAGAAAAAATAATGGAAACTGTTGTTTTAAGTATCGTAGTTTTTGCCAGCGTCTTTGCAGCGATGGCAGTGGGTGTGATCCTATCTAACAAACCTATCAAAGGCTCTTGTGGTGGTATAGGCGCGTTATTTGGCTTTACTGGCTGTATGTTTTGTGAAAAAAAGAAAACAGGACTTTGTAAACGAGACAAAGAAGCCGATGCCTAAGGATCCTGAAAGTTTATGAAGGCAGCGATATTAGCTATTGGTACCGAGATCACCACCGGAGAGATTTTAAACTCTAATGCCCGGTGGTTATCTAATGAATTAGTTGATTTAGGTTTTGAAGTAGATTGTCATTTAGCGGTTCCCGACGAGACGGAAGCTATACTGGCGGCGTTAGATTTCGTATGTAAGAATCATGAAATTATTTTTACTACCGGAGGACTGGGTCCGACCTCCGATGATTTTACCCGCGATATCATCGCATCTTGGTGTCA